>Ga0115000_10000185_pt1 | contig 57017 bp, 42 predicted proteins | sample ArcticOcean_MG_C_6_FD_89690 | JGI IMG/M metagenome (GOLD analysis project Ga0115000, IMG submission 89690) | Marine microbial communities from western Arctic Ocean - ArcticOcean_MG_CB8_128 | ecosystem: Environmental > Aquatic > Marine > Oceanic | place: Arctic Ocean: Canada Basin | collected... | reverse complement strand
TACCATTGGTAAGTAATAGGGCCTGTTGTTGCGCCATCAGGGGTGGCTGTTAAAGTAACTGCCGTTCCTACACAAACTTCCGTTTGGTCTTGAGTCGCTGTGGGAGATAGCTGGGTGCAGCAAGGTGGAATTGCAACCAGTTTCCCAGTAAAACATGCCACGGTAGTATCCTCAACATAATGTGTTGTATTTATAGCAGATGTTTGTCCCCCCGCGTACGATAAGGCACCAGAACTCGAATTTGCAGTACTCAATTGTCTAACTAAAGACCATCCTGGACTAGTAACTTCAATCGTATATGTACCAGGACCAACATTCCAGTCGGTAGCATTACCTGTAATTGTATATTCAACACCGGCTGGGTCGTTATGACTAATCGTAATAGGAGTTCCTATCGTGGATCCACCACCGTCTTTTAAAGTAAAAACAAAATTACCAACGTTATTTGAAGCTGACCAACCTGAACCGAAAGAAGTTGAGAACGAAGTAATAGCAGCGGCACCACTTGCCACAGTTATTGAAGTGTTTCCCGTTGAAGAACCGTAATTAGCAGGAGTTCTTGAATCGTTGGTGTTAGAAATTGTTACATTACCTGCCGGTTGAACCCAAACATTTGAAAGTCCACCTGCATCGTAAGTTGCTCCATAACCTAAAAATGTCCCTCCCCCAGTAGGGTCTGCCGAATACCAAGCATAACTTCCTGAAAGTGATCCAATCCCAGTAACAATACGAGCTGGACAAGCACCAAGAGTACCATCGGCAACTTGAGTAGGTTGAATAACAACCTGAACGGTATCATACTTTAACCTTCCGCAAAGGTCTTTTACTTGCAATGTAGCAGCGTACGTTCCAGAACTAGCCCAGGTGTGGGTCGCTGTTTGAGTTGTAGCTGTAGCCACAGGAACTCCTGTAGCAGTAGATGTAGAAAAAAACTGCCATAATCTTTCAGGAGGAGTTTGCTCAGCTCCACTTATGGTAAAAGAGAAGTTAGCTACATCTCCTTCACAACCAGCTGCATACTGAATTTTAGCTAACATAGAAACCAAAGAAGCAGGGAAAGATGGCATTCCCATTCCAATGTGATTCGGGTCAGGAATTGCGATACCTTGCGCGGTAAATGTACCAGCACCATCAGGGTCTGAAATTATACCAATGTACTCTGTTTGATTATAACCATCACCCCATGTGGAAAATCCACCAACATAAATATTTCCATCAGGTCCCAATTGCATCGACCCTCCTCTAATAGAACCAGATGGATCACCAATATTTGTAGCCGCCCCTAAACTACTACCAGTTCCTCCAGGCGATACAGGGATTTTATAAATATCTGTACCCGCGAGCCAAGTCCCCGTACTTACATATACGTTTTTACCGGAAGGAGAAAATTCAATCCCGTATGGCTCACTAATTGGTCCAGCAGAATTCTTAAATACGATGTTTCCGTTTTGAGAATCAAAATCAAATAAACTTACGTTACTCCCGTAGTTCATCGCAAACTGGTTATAACATCCATTTGATTTTAAAACTACAGCAACATCTCCACCACTCAATCCACAATTAGCGACACTTGCAGAAGGTCCTTGACTAACTTTTTGAACAAAACTCATTACACCGCCAGTTGACATCTTATAAACATGAAAATCATTGTTATCTACTCCATGAAAAATAATCCACTGCTCACCTGTAGGGTTCCCCATAGCATCAGTGACCGGCAACACCATTTGTCCACCAGTGACATCTGGATGAGTAAAATGTGTAGACGCTCCAATAGTGATGTTATTTCCAGTGGTTCCACTTAGAGTTACTAAAGTATAAGACGGTTGAGGGCTGGTGCAACTGCCAGCATTTCCCATCGGGATAGAAATAACATAATATTGATTTGAGGTCCCGGGAACTGGAATAATCTGACTTCCTTGAGCTAAATGGTAATTAGAGCCATCTGGCAATACTCCTCTGTTAACTAAGTCTGCAGAATAAATATTTTTACCAGCAACACCGAATAAAAAATTACCAGCAGCATCACTAATTGTAGAAAAAGCTTCCAATTCAGCATCTTTCCCATCCACCCCAGCATACGGCAACCCCGCAATCAATGTTGGTGGTGATGTACTGAAATCGAGTCCTACGCCCTGACCCATGTACCAAGTATTGGCTTCTCCTTGTCCGAGTACTATTCCTGACAATACTATTAATGCTGTAAAAAGTAAATTATTGATTTTCACTACAGTTAGGTTTAATCGTGTGGTATGTAAAAACAATCTTAGGCATGTTTTGTTACATTAAGCACCTCAAAGTTAAGCATTAAATGTAGACGTGCTTAATATCAAGAAGTTAAATGCGATGAATACATTAAATGTCCATGAATAAACAGATAATATCACACCGGGATCTTAACATCAAAATCCTTTCATTCATTTCACACAAAACACCAACTAGATTCCTATCTTTGCAACACATTGGCTCAGCTGTTCAACTGAATCTTTTGAGATTTAGCTGAACATCGAAGCTGGACATATGGCTCCGTAGTTCAACTGAATAGAATATCAGATTTCGGCTCTGAGGGTTACAGGTTTGAATCCTGTCGGGGTCACGAAGAAAAAAAAAGCTCAGCACACAGTGTTGGGCTTTTTTATTTGAAACAAAATGAACCAAGCTAGCTTGAGTGAAAGTTTGTTTTAAATAAAAAAGGGCTAATTCGACGAAGGAGAAGGAGATTTTCTTTCGGAATTCGGAACCCAAAGTAACACCGAAGGTAATCCTGCCGGGGTCACACTTCATTTAAAATCCTTGCTATCAATACGATTGCAAGGCTTTTTTAATTTCACACAACGCAGGACAAAATCGATAATTCACTTCAAAACATTGATAGACAAAGAACTTTTACTGGTTTGAATAAAAAACAAGCATTAAGATTGTTAACTATAAATAATTAAGAAAAGAATTCAAATCAACAAACTAGCTATTGAATAGATCTTAACTGTTGTGTCCTACTTTTTGCTTCAACTCCAGTCCTACTTTTTGTTGCAAGTCCACTCCAAGAACAGTCAAGCACAACAGACAGAAGTCACCTTAAACCGAGGAAGTATGACGAACAAGTGAACTCATATAGAAATATGATTAATGGTGAACAAATCATTTATTCTAAACAAAATGACAGACCTTGGAATGCCTGAATAGAAAAGAGTTTACTTCTTGAGTTAGGGCGAGGAAATGAAAATTTAGATTATTTTGGATGAAAATCTATCCATGCAACAAGACCACCAGCAACCCGCCTTATACACTTTTAAAAACGTTGAAGCAGCAAGAGCGAAAACCAACTAATAAATAGTTGAAAACTCTCCTGCTGCCTAACCAGAAAAAAAACTTAAAGCATAAAATCAATATCGCTATACAACTCATCACATAAAAATAGCATCACTGACTTCAAACTACTTGTATCCTAGGCTCTCTTCGCACAGGTAGCTACTCATCGTCTTCATCCACAGCTTTCTTTAATACTATTGACTTCAATTTTGTGATTTTTAATTCTTCATAATAATCCTCACTGTCTTTTTCGCCAACTCCTGTAATTGTATATGTTATTTCAAAAGCTGACCCTACATTTTTTTCCGTTTGTAGTTCAAACTTTTTCAGAACATCATTATTTACATGAGTAAAGTCTACGTAGGTTTCATTTTGATCTTCGAAAGTATACACCTTCATGTCCACCTCGTAGCCAGAATAAAATGCCTTTAATGTATGTACTTGTCCAAGAGAAACAATGGACACAAGTATTCCAATTGCCATCATTATAAATTTTTTTTTCATTTTTTTATGTTTTAAATAAATATCCTTTTTACCCGATTGATCCTGTGTACCTTAAGCTCGGTTTATGCTTAACATGCAATTGTGACTACACAATGCATCAAGTACGATAGTTTGTCTTTTCCTTTAAGAAATTCAGTTTAAGTTGCTGTCTAATAGTTAACACATACATAAGCTGTGTTAACTATAAAAATAACATTTTTTGTTTATTATAACTATACGCATGTATTAATTAAGTATTATTCACTAAAAAATAGTAAATGTATAGTTTTTTACAATTACAAGAGTTCAGATAAGTGACAGATAATTGATTTACCCTAGCACACCTATCACGTTTTCTATTTTTTTAGCATACAAAAAAGCGAAACAGCACGAGAAATGCGAACAAATTAAAAACATCCAGGCAGTGTAAATTAAACCATTTGACTGACGGGTTTCACCGAATAGAATTTGTGATGTACCTTAAGGTTGGATCTATTATTTCAGGATTTACAAAAGCATTACTCCGATATTTAGGGGGAGTTAAAATTCCTCGATCTACCAATTCATTTAACAATGGCAAATATTGGTGCGCCGTCTTTCCTAAAAATAGATTCTCTATGTTAACTCCTTCTTCTTGAAAGCCCAACATTTTTCTGAACCCCCTCAAATACAGGTAGTCTTTTGTAAAGCCACCTCCTCGATAAACTCGAGTCACTAAATAATAGAGCATGTCTTGATCTGGGTTAAACTCTTCCAGTAACATCTGATAGGTCGTTTTAAAATCGTTCCCATTCGTCAATGATTCTACGGCGAGCACACGTAAGGCCAATTCTTTAAGTCGTTTAATGGTTAAACAACCACTTAACATCTCGCTCATTATTGCTAAACCTTCTTGCGTGTAAGTGTTTTTCGGTAGACCCAAACTTAAAAATCTCAAGGGTTGTTCTTGAGCGTTCATAGTAGTAACCATGTGGACTCCTATTTCATGGTTAACCAAAGCTCTGAGTCTAGTTTCAGTAAACTTAGCTCCTTTCTTAAGCAACATTAATTGCTTTGAATTAATTACAATAGCATCTGAGGGAATGTTCGATACTTCTTGCACCTTAAATTGAAAGCCATAATTACTGACTTCTTTTCTAAATACTTCTTTTACATATGAGCTATCTAAGTATTCTTCTTGCTCAAAATGAGACAGTTCTTTACAATACAATATGAATTTGGCGTTATCAATATCCTTTTGTGATGGCTCTCCAAAATACCGTAATGAATTGTATAAAAACTTCTCTGTTCCGAGTGTACTTAACATGTCTACCTTATCAGAATAAGCACCGATAATTTCAGTGTAAATTTGCCTGATGTGAACATCTTCAATCGAGTCTACATCTAATCGATACATTTTTGCCTTGAAATCATGAGGGTCAATTGTTAATGGCTTGTACCTGAATTCAGGACTACTATTAAACTTGCATTTGAAAAACCTCTTCTTTTCAACTTCAATATTTATTGGATTTACATGCCCTAGAATTTCAAAATTCTTAACCAATCGATAAAGCTTTTTATCCATTCTAATTAACTCTGGAGAAATCTCACTACCTAATAAACTAGATTTTCTTTTTACATTAAAGTTTGAAAGCGTATTTATATAATGCTGTGAATTATTAATTATGGCACTTTTAAAACCTCTGGCAAGTGTTTGAATCACCAGAGGAAAGGGTTGTCCATTAAGTTCATTCATAAATACCTTTTGAACTTCTGTTGCTAGCACTAGAGTGTTCGAAAAGTTATCTTTGACAAACTTTAGTAGCTGACCGCGACCGTAAAAAATATGATTAACAGAGACCTCGGGTTTGATTTTTCTTGTTTTTATGGTCAATAACTGCCTTTTCCAATAACTTATTTGGCTGTTGTATTTTTTTACATTGATGTTTTCGATTCCAATATTAAACAGGAAGCTCACTTTATGCCTTTTGTAATTGTAAGAATGAATATCGTAAATAAGTGCCGCCCCAAAATCCTCCTCTAGCTTACTAATTAAAGCGCCCACAACTTTGTAGAACATGCGATGCTTATTGAGCGAAATCTCCGTTTCCATTTCAGTAAGTTCTCTTGTCCAAATTTTCTTTCCCCAAGCCTCTTCATAAATACATTCTTCCTCGCTTCTGTTTAAGTCGTATTCATATCGTGAATCACAACCCACAAGAGTTATTGGTAGGGACTGTATGAAATCAGCGGTATGTGGATCTTCTTCGTACAATCTCTCTTCTTCGGACAACAAACAAATATTTTTTAGTTCGTCTCTTAGCACATGACCATTGTGAATAGCAGTGCATACATATGGTACATATTCTTGAATTTTGACAACAAATGCATTTTCACATAATACCTCAAAACAAAGCCCTTGATTTATTTGGTCAAGAACTTCAGCTAGACTACGATTTTGCATTTTGAACAGTTAATCGATTTGCCAATTTTTTATTTAAGGCAGTTTCTTTTATGGATACAACATCCTCCACAAAGTCCATGACACGCTGTTGTAGTTTTACTCTATTCAATTTGTTGATTCTTGAAATACCACCTGGACTTAAAACATTGATTTCAATCAGTTTTCCGTTGATAACATCAAGTCCAACAAAATATAATCCATCAGCAACTAGTCGAGGACCTACCAATTCACAAATTCTTTTTTCAACTTTTGATAAAGTGTGTTTCACTTCCTTTCCACCTGCATGAATATTTGAACGTATATCACCTTCTGCCGGCACCCTTTTCATGGCTCCGATAGGTTTCCCATTTAACAACAATATTCTTACATCCCCTTGTTCAGCTCCTTCGATAAATTCCTGAAGAATTACATACTTCTGTTCTCTCTGACCATTTATATAAAAGTCAAGTAGTGAACTAATACTTTGCGCTGCTTTTTTTTCAAGTACAATTACACCACTTCCTCCATAGCCATCTAAAGGCTTTAGAATCATTTTATCATGGTCTGATTCTTTGATTACACGTTGTAAATAATCCTTATTCTTGGAGACATACGTTTTGGGAATTATCCCCGCGCCTCCATCAAACATAGCCGCGGTATATAATTTATTGTTTGCTTTTCGAATACCATCGATGTCGTTTATTATTAACACATCATCTTTAACTGAATCCAAAAAATTTAACATAGTAGTATCTACAGGTGGATTTGCTCTTAAAAAAATAGCATCAAAACCAGATATCGGCAATAATTCTTCATTGAACTTCACCTTTCCATGAAAGCGTGCAGCGTCTAAAGGTGTTTTATCCATCTTCTTTAGCATCTTCACAAACCCAAAAACTTCATTGTCTCGAATGGTTAGGTTACTGGGTAACATGACCCCAACAATATGACCTCTAAAAAAAGCTTCATGGATTATTCTAAGGGTCGAATCAGTTAGTGCATCAACACGTTCCCATGGATACATAATAAAGCAGATGTTCATTTTTTAAATAATTAGCAAAGTGAAACTTACGTTAAATAGCTCTGCAAATATTGGTTCAAAAAGGGATATAAACTATACCTTTAAAGTATTAAGTAAAATAAACTGTATTATTACAATACATCAGTAAAAAAAAATAATATGGACACTGTAGATAAAAAAATACTTGAAATTCTCCAAAATAACGCCATGACAACAGCTAAAGAAATAGCCTCAAAACTGTCATTGACAACAACTCCTATCTACGAGCGGATAAAAAAACTTCAAAAAACAGGAATTATAAAAAAATATGTTGCTCTGTTAGATGCCGACCTGATGGGTAAAAACATTATCGTATTCATGAACATGACAATAAAAGATCATCATACTGATCGAAGAGAAGAATTTGTCAACTTAATGAATTCTTTAGCATCTGTCGTGGAATTTTACCACACCTCAGGAAGCTTTGATTTCCTTGCCAAAGTGAGGTTTTCAACCATCAAAGAATATCGAAACTTTTTAGTTAACGACGTTTCTTCCATTCATAACATTAGTGATATTGATAGTCAAATTGTGTTGGAAGAAATCAAATATTCTACGGAAATTCAACTTTGACAATATACAATCTCATACTTTTTTCAGGTCGTAAATTGACTCTTCAACTGCCACAAAACTTCCAACAAACGGTTTGAGTTTTGTCCTGTCGGGGTCACGAAGAAAAGAAAGCTTGTCTCTTTTAGTCGACAAGCTTTCTTTTCGGTACACAAGCGCAGGGCAGTTTCATGAGTCCTGAAAGGCGAATAATTTGGAGCACAAAGGACCACCGAAGGCGATCCTAAAAGCATTTTACATTCTTTTAAACCCCTCCACTTTTCCTCCCAACAATATATGCCACCCCCAAATTAGGAACCCAACACAACCAAGCAATCACAACATAAGAAACTGCCGGATCAAGCTTCAGTATCCCAACTGAAAGCAACAAATACACCCTAAGTGTCAACGCCGAAAGTGTAAGTCCGTACGAAATCAAAACCAGCCTGAAATGAACTGATTTCATCCTTTTATACCCATAAAATGCTGCCCCCAATGAACTTAATAACCAAAACAGTCCAAGCAGCGTAAAACCAAATGTACTCCAAAATCCACCAGTGGCTTCTTGCGCCATTAATATCCCCGACACTGATCCAGTGAGACAGAATAAGGTATATAAAACTCCCAAGAACCTATGAGACTGAATGGATTTACTCCTAATACTCGACATAAACTGAAAAGCCCCAAGTACAGTAGCCATTGCTCCTGAAAACGCATGCGTAACTAGCGTAACAATGTACCAGTTTTCCTCAGCCAAAAGACCTTTCTCTTTCAGCATTCCAAAATTTGGAACTAGTAGGTATTGAAATGCCATACTGAGCATTGCCAGTCCAAAAAGAAGAAAGATAATCCTTAGTGCTTTCATCACGGTCCAGGATACCATTGAGTTGTATCTGCTCTTGAAAGGCTTGGATCATTTCTTAATCTAATACTGACCTCTTCAATAATTTTCAAATTGTACTTTTCAAGTACAGTCAATTTATCATCGACATTGTCAAACTCCCCCTTGTACCAATCTTTTTTTTCAAAGAACTTTTTCCATTTGTCAGTTGTGAAAATATATCCATGCTCGGCGAAAATTTCATTTCTCATTTCATCGATTTCATCAATTGTCATGTGTGTTCTTTTAAGTATTCTCCAATCATAACCCACAGGCGAGAGTGTTTTATAATAGCATCCTTCAAAATAAGAAGGGTTCATTTGCACGTAATGTGAACAGTCATATTTTCTTGACTTATTTAAAGTGTCAATTTGTCCATTATCGTTTACTTGAAAATAAGAGTACGTTGTTTCTCCATAAGTTTCCTTTTCATCAACAATAGAAACCTCAACTAAGTTCGAATCCACCACCCGATAAGTATGACCTTCGCAAATTGGATACTGACTGAGTTCAAGCACTTTGACGGAAGCTCCTGAAGAACCGTCTTCTTGTACTGAACTTAACCGAACTTCTCTCATTACTGATTCTCTACCGTCAATTGAATATTCATATAAATAGGTCAATATGCCTATTACTTTGTCTTTAAGGACCAGAACATCTTTTAAACTTACTTCATGTTTATCAACACCCATGAATCCATCCCTGTTGTTTCTTTGCTTTTCAGTGTACTTAACATCTGTGATTTTTTCGTGTCGTTCGATACCAAAGCGTAGTAAATGTGTAGGGATCTCAACGACACCTGCTGCTGATATAGCCTCGTACGTAATTGAGCTGAACCAAGGTGTATGAAATTCATGAACGGCATGAGCATTCCAATTGAATTCAATTTGATTGAACACTTCGGGATCATTAAATTGAAGCTTGTCGTCAAATGAAGAAAACTTAGCGTCTTTTCCTACATATCCTATGGAACCAGAAGAAGACGCAATTGCTGAATGATTATTTCGAATTTTAGTTGGATAAACCCAATCATATTCTGTTGTGTCTTTTTTTCCTTCAATACTATAGAACGAGTATTTGCTGTCCTCCATAACCATTAAGTGGCCAGGAACGATTTGCTGATAGTTATATACCTTGTCTTGTTCGATAGGTATCAATATATTACCTATTTCATCAACCAACCCATACTTGCATTTAGGTTTTATCTTTTTATTTATGTCCCACGGATTAAACTCCCGCCATTCCCCATCCGTGACTATAAAATAATAGCTATCGTCTATCTCGAAATAATAAATTACAGAATCAATTCCTGACAAGGATTGGACTTGTTTAGCAAATTGAGCTATTCTAATTTGTTCCATATTAGGTTTAAACTCCCCTCCGAAATCATCTTCGTAACTTTCTGCAGACTCCTTCTCTTTTGAAGCTTCAGATCTTGCATCAACTTTAGAACCCTGTGGTGCATCCTCAGCATCGCCACAACTAATTAGGACTAAACTCATCAGGTAAAATATGATTCTACTCATTGAATTAATTCTAGTATAATATTATATAAAGATAAAACTTGAAGCGTTAATTCCGTTGATTCAAAGTTTCTACCTTCCAAGAGTCAACAATGTATCGATTCCATTCCTTATAATCATCCAATTGAATTCCCTGTTGAATCTCCTCATTAAAATCAATCTTAAACCTTTTCCATTTGATGGTTGAATTCTCAACACCTACAGGAAATTCATAAGGCATCTCTAGTTGATAAAAACCTTCTGATTTTCCTTTGTCATCTACAAGCCATAGTTTGTTATTAGCTCTTTTGGAATAAGAGTTAAAAAAGTACTGATGGGTAACGACATGTAAAAATCGACCTGAGCAATTTACTTTACCGATAACTTTCATGTGATTGGTAGAATCTTTGAACTCACCTTTTTGAATGACCTCCTTAAAATTGACATCACAAATAACACCCTTTTCCCATATACTGTCAAGTCGCACCTCCATTATGGAACCGTAATTGTATTTGCCTTTTCTTTTTTGAAACAAAACACCCAATAAATCCCTTTCAAGGTTTCGGTCCATAAATTTATTTCCTTGTCCAAGCGGAAACCTTTCATCCAAAACTATTTTTTGATCATCTATTGAATATGACCCGAAGTAATCCTGTCCTCCAAGCGAACTACTATTAGTTATATTATAAGTTTCATCTTCAAATAAATGAATACTTAGAGCCGTCAAATCATAATGATAGTTTGCGTGAAAAATAGTTTTAGGCTGAAATCGAATGGCCTCATAACCATGAAACGAGACTGTAGTAAGAATTGCCATTCCAATAGGAATCAAGGAAATTTTCTTAAATAGTTCTTTCTCGTCAATCTTATTTTTGAAAACATAACATCCAAAGGTTACTGTTGCAACAAAAAAACAATAAACAATAAATGTTTCAATAAAATCAAAAGCACTCCAGGTTGTTGTGAAGTAGCTCTCTATCTCATACTTTATTACAAAGGCAGAACTAAGGAGAATAAAAAATAATGCAGACAAAAACCAAACAACTTTTACGGCATTTCTTTTCATGAACTACAATGTATCAATATTAATCATGATTGGGAAAGCTTACTGCCTACAAACGCAATACAGTTCACAATTCTACTAGAACATCTCCCCCCAACATTTGCAGTAAAATCCTTGATTAATTATGTAATCCACTAATAATCAAACTCTTTTCATATAATCAAAATTGATATTTGTTGATCTGTTTGATATTTACAACTCGAGAATACAACAGAGGAATTTACATAAAACCCAATTACTATGAAAAATATGAACCGATTACCTAGCCTTTTAACTTTAATAGCGCTAATACTCATGGCGCAATTTGCAACAGCGGCTACTGTTGCACCTTCGAATACTAACATCCAATATTTTGGACGATGGGATTGGTCAGGCACTAACCCTAAGTGTACCTGGCCTTCCCTGTATTTGAAGGCAAAATTTACGGGAACTGCTATCAAGGCAAATTTCACGAACACTTTTTACAACGGCAGTAACCTTGTAAATGTAGTGTACACAATTGATGGAGGAACTCCAGTATATGTTGATGCGGTAACTCAAATTAATGTAACAGGGCTTTCTACAGGTGAGCATGAAATCATGATTTCAAGGAGAAATGAAGCCAACGGAGCTGATTTAACCTTTGATGGCTTCACTGTTACAGGTGGCGATATTACTGCACCAAATGACAGGCCTTGTTTAAAATACGAATTTGTTGGGAACTCAATTACTTGTGGTTTATCAAACACCAACCCGTCACCTACGTGGAATGATGGAGCAGGAACATGGGTGTCCACAGGTTGGGAACAAGATTCGTACAGGTCATATGCGCCTGTAGTATCCAGAGAGATGGGGGCTGATTATCGTGTAGAATCTCACTCAGGTCAAGGAATGTACATCAACTTAAATAATTCATTGCCAGAAGCAAAGGCATCTGACGAATGGGAATTCAACAGCTACTACCCTGGTTGGGCAAAAGCGGGTTGGAGTTCTAAATATGATTTTAGCGCTGACCCATGGAAGGCTGACTTCTTCTTTTGTTTACTTGGGACAAATGATTGGTCAGATAACAATTATAACCAAGGTTTACTAAACGCAACTGATTACGTAAAAAGGTACAATGATTTTATTGACCTAGTATACGCTAAGTATCCAAACACGACCTTTTTTGTGGTTTCTCCAATTCTTGATGTAAGGGGGTGGAAGCCAGGAAATGATGCTATAATTCAAATGGTAGCGAACAGAAAAGCGGCGGGTGATGATATTTACTTCATTGACTTCAGGAATATACTTGCTACTGAAAAAGATTTTGGAGGAGATTGGACTCATCCAACAACAGTGGGACACATTACAATGGCAAACAGCATTAAAACATTCATGGAAGGAACTCCAGCTATTGTCACCAAAATGAATTCAATTGCTACTGGATGTAATGGCCCAATCACTGATTGCTCAGGAGTTGATGGAGGAACAGCAGCAATTGATAACTGTTCTGTTTGTTCAGGTGGAACAACTGGAATTACAGTAAACGATTGTAGTGTTGATTGCAATGGGGACAAAGACGGAACAGCTTCTATGGATAATTGCTCAATTTGTGTAGAAGGTAACACTGGAAAAACTGCTTGTATAACAGATTGTCATGGCGATTGGGGTGGACCTGCTTATGTTGATCAATGTACAACTTGTGTCGGCGGAAACTCCGGCAATACTGATTGTGCTCAAGATTGTGCAAACATGCAGTTCGACGGACTTGTTAATTACTCAAGTTTTGAAAGTAGCCCTACAATGAGTGCCTCTGAGGACAACGGATCATTTAAAATTGTAGCCAATACAACAGGTCAATACGACAACTTTATTGTGAATTTGAAAAAGACGTTGGACTTCACGAATGTCGTCTCGCATAAAGTTTGGATACGAGCAAAAGCAACCAGTAATGTTATTGTTACACCTGCTTTAAGAGATGCAGCAGGAAACATTGCTTCGAACAATGCGCTTGCTGGTGGAAACTGGACCAGTGATGGTAGTAACGTTTTACAACTGACTACTTCATGGAGAACATTCGTAATAGATTTCAACGGAAAAATGAACGACGAATGGGGTTGTGCTTGTAACTTAGATCAAACTCAAATAACTCAATTATACTTTGGTATAAATCCAGGATGGAACTCTCAATGGACAATTACTGATGAATTTGGTGGTCCTGTAAACTCTGCATTCACTGGAACAATTGAAATCGATTACATTCAATTGGCTGATGAAAATTGTACAGACGGAGCTTTACTCACAGGAATCGATACAGATGTGAAATCGAGCACAGTGGAAGTTTATCCTAACCCGGTGACAGATCAAGCAACAATTCAAACAAACGGCCTGTCAAATTATTCCGTGAAACTGATTAACATTCATGGTGAGACAGTACTTGAATTTGAAAATAATTCTTCTAAACTTAACATGAGTTCGGTTGGGCCTGGAATGTACTTTCTAATTCTTGAAACAGCCACGGAAAGAATTTCCAAAAAACTTATTGTCAATTAGTAGTTCGTTTTCACCCTATCAAGGTCGGTCAAGATTAGTTAGCTTGACCGTAATTGAATTTAGTTAAGATCAGGGGCAAAACACTTACATTACCTTTGTTGAGTTAGGTTAAGTTAAATTGTAAATGTTGACAATAGTTTTTTAAGCCTTCCGTCTCTGTGACGGAGGGCTTTTTTTATTTTAAACTTTCCCTGTAATCTTTTGGGGAAACACCCTCTTCTGATTTAAATACCCTGTTAAAATGAGAGACATTACTGTACCCTGTATTGTAGGCAATGACTGAAATTGTTTGATTGGTTTCAAGTAATAGCCTTTTAACCTCAGTAAGTCTAACCAGGTTTAAATACTTCTTAAATGAACTTCCTAGTTCGTTTTTAAAGATAGTCCCTATCTCTCGTGAGGAAATCCCTACACCCTGTTCTATCTTGTTCAAACTTAATTCTGGGTCAGCATAATGATTTGCTACGTAATTTACTACAGCATTCACCTTATCAGAAGAATCGCTATATTTTTCTTGAATATCTACTTTCGAATAAGGCACTACTACCTTCTTCCTTCGAATCAATTTAGAAATCGTAATGGAAGCTCCAACTACCAACAAAAACAATCCATACCATAAGAATTTTACTCTGTTATTAGTCTGAAGTAAAACCTGACTAATTGTGATTTTATCTTCTAATCCTCTTTCTAATAACTGACATGACCCAACAACTATATAATTCACACGGGAAAAATCTATTTCAGTTAAGTCTTCCTTTTTCAAATTATGCTCTCGCAACCACCAACTTGGAATTTCAAAATCTTCGAGCGCAATATCATACACTCCAGCTGATTTATAAGTGAGTAAATAAGTCAATGGTAAATTACTGAGCAACTTGTCTTTATCCGTAAAACCTTTGTAATTTAAGGTAAACGTAATTGGAATTCGTTTGCCACGAAGTGAGTGTAGATCTAAAGAAATGGTATTATAATCACTCAAGTCAAAAAATGGTCTTACAGAATCCTTTCGGTAAAAAAACAAAGCTGAAAAAGGTTCTTGGATTGATTGATTTTCGGAAAGTGTGTAATTAAATACAATTCTCTGCGAGCTTTCGTCACTTGAAGCTCGAACGGAAGATTTTGAATATCCGGAGTCCAAAAATTCGTGGTAAGTCTCGTAAAACACTTTATTTTCACCGTCACCTATTGGAAATACTTGACTAGAAGAAGTATTTACACTGTAAACTAACGCGGCAGAAGCCACAATACATAACGCTATAAATAATTTCATCTGTTTGTTATTCATCCTTTTCTACTCTATATTACTTTCCGTAATATAAAAATGTTTAAATAGAATTCCAATTACTTGACATATTATGAATTATGCTTTACATTTTTTGTAAGCACCTATACATCAAGCATTGTGAATTAAATAGAAAGTTCAACATGTTCTTAATTGGTAAATTCGAATTCAAACTAACCAACAAAACTCACATTATGAAAACAACATACAAAATAACGGCATTTCTATTTTTATTCCTTGCTCTTTGTATTTCTTGTACGAACGCACAAACTCATATTCCAGCTGACGATGCTAATCTTCAGTTTACAGGAAGAATTGATTATTCCAATTCATTACAACCGCAATATTCTTACCCAAGTGTTTCAATTAAAGCAAAATTTAATGGAACTGGAGTAAGCGCAATTATCCATGACTATGGCACTGGCGGAAGTGGAACCACTAATTACTATAAGGTAATTATTGACGGAGTCATAATCACAGAGCAACTAGCAATGGAAACTGGGAAAAAGACCTATTCATTGACTACAGGATTAACTGCCGGAGAGCATACTGTTGAAATAATTAAAATTACAGAAGGTGCCTCAGGTGTAAGTTCTTTCATAGGATTTGAAGTTATGGGAGGTAATCAAACTTCAATTGCTTTGCCTGCTAGACCTGACAAGCGAATTGAATTTATTGGCGACTCTTGGACTTGTGGATATGGAAACTTGTCTCAATTTGCTTCAGGTTCTGTATCAATGGCAAACTCTGGATATGTTGCGATGAATGAAGATAATTACTATGCGTGGGGACCAATTACCGCAAGAGCAATTGGCGCAGAGTTTCATGTTAATGCAATTTCAGGAAGAGGTTTGTTCCGCAATAACTGGCAAAGTGATAATTCAGGAACTGCCACGGGCACCCTACCAAAAAACTACAACAACATAATGGAGGACAATGATGCTGTTGACTACGATCATTCTTTTCATCCAGACGTTGTTTCCATTCACCTAGGAACAAATGATATGGCTGCCGAAGGTGAGATAGGACAATCAGCGGAATTGGATGATGCATCGTATCAAAACACTTACAGAGATTTTATTGTGGATATTTTAACACAACACCCTTGTGCTAAAGTCATTATGTGCTATGGAAACTCGAAGTCAGATGGATATCCAACTTGGACTAAGCAATTAACTAGGTTGAGAAACATTGCAAATAACATCGCTGTAATGTATCCAGATGAAAACGTGGTAGGATTAGAATTACCATATACCGCAGAAAGCTGGCCAGCAGCAGCCGATGATTGTGGATACGGTGATGCTTGGCACCCGTCGAAATGTTCCCACGAAGAAATGAGTGCTGCTTTATTAACTAAAATCAACAGCATGACGGTAACCTGGGGAACACCTTCTGGATGCACTTACACTTACAATCCTGATACGGCAAGTACTACATTAAGTACCGAAAACATTCTTGTAAATAATGTCAAAAGCATTAGTGTTTACCCTAATCCTGCTAAAAATTCTATTGTTGTTCAAGGCTTGGAGAAGCAAGGAAACAAAGAATGGAAAATTATAAATCAATTGGGTAAAGTTGTTCTGAGAGGTTCTGAGAGCATCATCAACATAGCTAACCTGAACAGTGGAATATATTCCTTATTGAATTCAAATGGACCAACCCTCCAGTCCACACGGTTCGTTAAAAACTAAAACAATAAGTATACTGGCAGTTACGGGCATCAAACAATGTTTGTTGTTTGTTGCTTGTCAGTGACTAAAAACCATATCCAGGATTCAATCCTAAACTTATGTGGATGTCCTCGGGATCATAGGTGACTTCAAAAGCTGGACCAATGTGAAAATGATAAATACTCCATTCATACGAGGTTACAAAATGAGTAGCAAAACTTGGCGTAGAAGAGTCTTTTTCAAAAGTAAGACCGGGTACTGTATTAATTGCAAGTTTATCAATTGGTTGGAAACAACCAACAACTCCCAACGTTTTATGCTCATGCTCCTCAAAGATTTGTCCATACCCTAATCCGATTCCAAACCTAGATGAAGGTACGTTGTATACATAATGTAAATGAACCCCTAATGTAACTTCCTTTTCTTTCAAAAAAAGACGGGAGCAATCGCTAAACCAAATTAATTTCTGTGGTGTTGGTCATGATCTTTAAATGCATCATGGTCGTGATCGTGGTTATGGTGACCCTGCTATGTTTGGCTATTAACAGTGTCTCATTCCATTTTTTCCAGCGCTTGTGCACTTGAACTAAGTGTAAACAAGGATAGGACCCCTACACAAATTATTTTCTTCATTATTGTACTATTATTTCTCGGTATTCTCAACACTACTACTGATTTCCCCGATGTTACTGATTTCATTGCTGCTGTCGGTTGTTATTTCCGCATTTATTAAAGACCCTTGTTCTTCCACCTCGACTTCACCGTCATGCGAATGTAATTTTTCCACATCATGTTCACTCCCGCCTCCAGAAATTAACCCCATCATCATTATCAAATTGGTCCCAATAATCACCAAGGCTAATACACCTTCGTTGAATGGCGCAACACCGTAATGTTCTACAATTTTATTAAAAAGTAAAATCGTTACTAATCCCCTAGGAGCAATTAACATTTGAGGGAAAATCGTACTCTTTATAAAAACTTTTAAATTGAGTATCCTAATCACATAGATTACCCCCATAACGGCTACTGCAATAATGATTGCTTTCGAATCCACTAAGCCGTCAAGATTCATAGTTAATCCAAAGACTACAAAGAAAAATGTCCTGATTAAAAATGAAGTCTCGTTAGTTATCAGAACAAACTCATGCCGAATTTCTTTCACTTTTACTTTGTCAATGATTCGGTTTAAAAAACCTCTAAAAAAGACATGGGTATTGTTCAAGATCACACCGAATATTAAGATAATCATCAAGGCTGAATAGTGTAAATATTCTCCTATTGAAAACAACAACGCTAGTATTGCTAAGAACAAAAAGAACTTGATTTCCGTCTTAATTTTATGAAAAACGTAAACCATGATATAGCTCAATACGATAGATACCACTACTGATATTAGCACATTCATAGAAATTGCTTCAGTAACACTCTGGCCGATGTGCGGTTCGATCAACCAAAATTCGAACAGCATAATCCCAAAAATATCGGACAAGGTCGCTTCCAAAATCATGAATTCTCTTTTGGCTGGAATCAGTGTATGAACACTTGGAATAACGATCGCACTACTCACAACTGACAAAGGGATAGCGAACAAGAACGCATCTGAAAAATTAGTAACACTGTCACTAAATGAATACAACACACCAGCAATAAGCGAATTTGTTAAACCTAGGATTAGTATTGATGTTGCAAAAGCTGCGAAAATAGTTTTAATTTTTGTCCTGTGAATCTTAATATCAAGAGCACCTTCCAAGACAATCATCATTAACCCGACTACTCCCAGTAAGCTTAATGGCGCAGTCAAATTCGGAATATCAATCTCAAATAATTTCACAACGTATTGCAGTGCGACGCCAGTTCCAATTAAAAATATTACTGATGGTATCTTAGTCCACTTAGACACTTGTGTGAATAAATAGGAAAACACTATAAGTGCTGAAAAAATAATAATAATTAAATACGGATCGTCCATTTGAATAAAATTATTTGATTGCAAAGTTATCAGAAACTACCAGATTTCTACCTCCTTTGCTCCAATCATAAAATCCCTTTTTAGTTTTTGCTCCCAAATTACCAGCTGCAACCATGGTTTCCAACAAAGGACATGGAGTATATTTAGGGTTATCCATTTCTTTGTGAAGTACATTGATGATAAATAAACATACATCCAGGCCTATAAAATCAGCCAACTGTAATGGACCCATTGGGTGAAACATACCTAATTTCATGATGCTATCAACTTGCTCAACACCTGCCACTCCATCGTGTAAAGTGTAAATTGCTTCATTAATCATTGGCATTAAAATTCTGTTGGCAACAAATCCTGGTGCGTCATTAACTATCACTGGGACTTTCTCTAGCTGAATTGACAACTTCTGAATAACTTCAATTGTTTCTTTTGATGTTTCCCTCGTTTTAACAATTTCGACCAATTGCATCAAGGGTACAGGATTCATAAAATGCATTCCTATCACCTTTTCTTTCCTTGAAGTCACTTTGGCAATCTTACTGATACTGATTGAACTGGTGTTGGAAGCCAAAATTGCATCTTTAAGGCAGTATTCATCCAGCGATCTGAACAACTCCAATTTCAAAGATTCCTTTTCTGTAGCTGCTTCAATAACAAGGTCAACGTCAGTAACTGCTGCCTTTAAATTGGTGAATAGGACAATTCTAGCCAACGAACTTCCTTTTTGTTCAGGTGAAATTACTTCTTTGTTCACTTGGCGATCCATGTTGGTTTGAATACTCAACATGGCGGAATCAAGGTTTTTTTGATTCAAGTCTACAAGATGGACAACGTGTCCCTTCAAAGCAAAAACATGAGCTATACCAGAGCCCATGGTACCAGAACCAATAACAGCTACTTTCATTATTCTATATATTTTCTATAATTAATGCCGAGGCACCTCCTCCACCATTGCAAATACCTGCACCTCCGACCTTTCCTCCATTTTGCTTTAGCACATTAATCAAGGTTACCACAATTCGAGCCCCAGAGCAACCTAGGGGATGTCCAAGTGAAACTGCTCCACCATTCACATTAACTTTATCCAAAGGCAAATCTAACTTGGAACAGTTTGCTAATCCAACCACTGAAAATGCCTCGTTGAACTCCCAATAATCGACTTGTTCTTTCGACAACTCTACTTTCTTTAATGCTTTTGGAACCGCAACTGAAGGTGCTATTGTAAACCACTCAGGATCAAGAGCAGCGTCAGCATAACTCACTATTTTAGCAAGAGGTATTATGTTCAATTCCTTTGCTTTTGCAGCACTCATTAAAATAAGAGCTGCTGCACCATCGTTTAAAGTAGAAGCGTTTGCTGCTGTAACGGTGCCGTCCTTTTGAAACACCGTTCGCAAATTTGGTATTTTCTCTAGTTTAACATTTTTATATTCTTCATCTTCCGTGATCTCTTCCTCCCCTCTTCTAGTCTTAACTGTAACAGGTACTATTTCCTCCGAAAATTTACCTGATTGCCAAGCGTCCGCTGATCGTTTGTACGATTCAATTGCAAAATCGTCTTGATCTTTTCGGCTTATATTTAAATCGCTGGCGCACAATTCTGCAGCATTACCCATGTGGTAATCATTATAAACATCAGTCAATCCGTCTTTAACTAACCCATCAATTAATTGACTATCCCCAAGCTTTTTTCCGAACCTAATATCAGGGCTATAGTATGGAACAGAAGACATGTTCTCCATCCCTCCAACTACTACAACATCATTATCTCCAACTAAAATGGATTGTACACCAAGAGAAATTGATTTCATTCCAGAAGCGCAAACCTTGTTAATGGTTGTGCAGGGCACTGAACTTGAAATACCGGCAAAAATTGCTGCTTGTCTTGCGGGAGCCTGACCTAAATTTGCAGACATAACATTACCCATAAAAACCTCATCAATTAATTGCGCATCAATACCGCTTGATTCAATAGCTCCTTTTATAGCAGCCGCGCCTAACTTAGTCGCAGAAACACTTGACAAACTCCCTCCAAAACTTCCTATAGGAGTTCTCTTAGCCGCAACAATTACCACTTCTTTATCCACCATATTTTATAATTTTAATGTGCGCTTTTAAGACAATGACAAAAACTGCTGTTTTAGAAAAACAGAGTGCTTTTATTGCTTAGTAACTGCAATTGCTCCTAACAGCACCGCGTTTTCATCATGCAATTCAGACAAAGACACTCGCAATTTATTCTTTTCACCAAACAATAAATACTTAGGCAAGTGCCTATTCACAGCTTTTGCGATACTTTCCCCGGCAGTTGCTATTCCACCATACAATACTACCTTCTCAGGGCTTGTAATGGTTGCAAAATTAGCTATCGCTAGGGCCAGAACCTTTGCTGTTTCATCAAATATTTTCAGGGCCAAATCATCGTTCAATTCCACCGCTTTATAAATCACCTTCTCAGTTAATGTTGAAATATCATTCAGAATTGAATTACCCGCATGTTTTGTTCGCAATTCCTCCGCGGTTTTAATTAGTCCACTATTAGAAGTATACGTTTCTAAACAACCTCTTCTTCCACAACCACAAATCCTTCCGTCTTCCTTAACGATCATGTGACCCCCTTCTCCTGCGAAACCGTCGTGACCTAGTACAATCTTTCCATTCGAAATAACCCCCATTCCAACTCCTTCTGCGAAAGTCATCACAATACAATCCTCAACACCTTTTCCAGCACCGTAAAACCTTTCAGCTATACAAACTGCTGAAGCGTCATTTACTACATGCATTTCCGTTTTAAACTCCTTTTTTAAAATAGCAGGTAAATCAATGTCTACTTCCCAAGGTAAATTGACTGCCTCTGAAAGAGTACCTTCAATCGCATTTGCTCCAGGCGAAGCTAATCCAATGGCTTTAACTTTTGTTTTGCTAAAAATTGAAGTCGATTGCACTTTCAAGACATCCGAAATCTCCATAATTATAGCATCAACAAATGACCTGAATATTGGATAAGCGTCAGAATGTAAATGCGTCTTTTCAAATATTTTACCATCCAAATCAGCGAAACCAATTTCGGTTGTTTTTACCCCGATATCCAATCCTACTATGATGTCAGCCATGCTTTGTACTTTTTTTCAAATATAAATAAAATTAGCGGAAAGGAATTAGTGATTTCTGATTAGAAAATGTTTGTTATAAATCACTGAACCAAGTACTATTAGCTCCTAAAACTAACTCTTACCAGCACCTTGATTAAGGTTAAAAGCTAAGGACCAAAAATCTTAATAAAAATAACATGCTAGCTTTTATTATCAGTTTCTATAACTCGACAAAGCATTATCGTGAGGATTGACAAAATATCAATTCAAGAAAATATCTTATCTTTAAAAAGTGAACAGCAAGCATAATATTATTGGCTACTTATTTTTAAGTGCGTATTTATTAGTTCTCCTACATGGAGTGGTTCCTCATGTTCATGAGCAAGTAAGTTGCCAAACGATCAACACTGAGCATATTGAGACAGCTCACCATCGCCGCCACATTGGAGACCATGTTCATCATGATCATCACGGAGTTCACCAAGGAATTTTACATACTTTAGGTCATTGGTTTAATGGTTTTCACCATCTAGACATCGGAGAAGAACATCTCACTCATGTAGAAACTTCGACAAATAACTTTGAGACATCATTAATTTCTAAATACGACAAGGAAGATCGATTGGCAGTAGTTGCTGTTGACTTCTTGCAATCTTCAATGACATGGAAGAATCGTATGGCGTACACTCCGCCAATGCTGGAGCGAGTTTCTTGTTCCGCGTTATCTCTCAGAGGTCCTCCCGTTAAGTATTCATAAAAGTAAACGATACTTTTTTTTGCTGACTTGATCAATTTTCACTTTTGATCGAGCCATCATTCTGTTTCTTAATACTGTTACGTAATTCACATTTTAATGTCAGTCCATCATGAAAAAATTATTTTTTCCCGTAATCACATTGCTTGCACTTTTCAGTTGTCAAAACAATTCTGAAAACAATCCATCAAATGAACACACTCATGCAGAGCATGCCCATGAGGAGCAAAGTGAGCACCAACATCATGACGAACACAATCACGAAACGCCATTAAATGCAAAAAACAAGACAATTAACTTCACAACTGAACAATCGAAAACAATCAATTTTCAAGTGAAAAACGTAAAAAAACAGACTATATATGATGTGATTCGTACTTCTGGCGAAATCGAATCAATGCAAGGTGATGAGCAAATAATCACTGCAAAATCTAGTGGAATAGTCTTGTTTAACATTGACAAAACATTGAACGGAAAAGCAGTAAGTATTGGACAAAACTTATGTACGTTATCAGGAAATGGACTTACTAACGACAACATTAAATCTCAGTTCATAATTGCTAAAGCAAAATTTGAAAAGGCAAAAACGGCCTACAGTAGAGGCTTGCAACTTGTTGTTTCGAAAATAATTAGTGATGCAGAATTTGAAACATTACAAACAAATCTAGCAATAACTAAAACTGAATATCTCACTTTGCAAACTGATTTTAGTGATGGAGGTAAGCTCGTCAAAGCTCCTTTTGGTGGATTTATAAAAAATGTTTTAGTGGCTGAAGGTCAGTTTGTAAAAGCTGGGGAACCATTAATGACTGTTACTAAAAACAAGAAATTAATAATTCGAGCTGATGTTTCCCAAAAGTATTACGCTGATTTACCACACATACAATCCGCAAACTTTGTCACTGCTTATGACCCTATAGTACATAGTATTGAAAACTTCAATGGGAAATTAATTTCATTTGCGAAAAACATAGGATCCACTTCCAATTATCTTCCTGTTTACTTTGAAATCGACAACAAAGGCAAACTACTTCCGGGTGCATTCATTGAAGTTTTCTTAAAAACAAAACCGGTTGAAGGTGTTTTAGCTGTTCCTTTATCGGCAATAATGGAAGACTATGAAAATAAATACGTGTACATCAGAACCTCACATGAAAATTACGAAAAAAAGAGCGTCACTTTGGGGATTAATGATGGGTTGAAAGTTCAAATATTGTCAGGAATTAAAGAAGGAGATTGGGTGGTTACAAGAGGAGCATATCAAGTAAAAATGGCTTCAACTTCTTCAGTTATACCATCTCACGGACACAGTCACTAACGTTGTTTTAAATACTAAATCAATATGCTAAATAAAATCATACAATTTTCTTTAAAAAACAGACTCATGGTTCTGGCTTTTACAGGAATCATAATGGTCGCTGGGGGTTTCGTTTCATCAGAAATGGACGTTGATGTCTTTCCAGACCTAACCGCGCCTACAGTGACAGTTATCACTGAGGCACATGGAATGGCAACGGAAGAAGTTGAGAGTTTAATTAGTTATCCCATCGAATCAGTATTGAATGGAGCTCCAAATGTTCGTAGAATTAGATCTTCATCGGCTCATGGAATTTCCATCGTTTGGGTTGAATTCGACTGGGGAACAGACATATACAAGGCAAGACAAATCGTAAGCGAAAAGCTCAGTACTACGGTTGAAAAATTACCGCAAAACATAGGATCACCTACCCTGGGACCTGTCTCGTCAATTATGGGAGAAGTTATGTTCCTCAGCGTCAGTTCAGATAGTATCAGTTCTATTGAACTAAGGACACTTGCTGATTGGAATGTTCGACAGCGGTTACTCGCCCTGCCAGGAATTTCCCAAGTAATCGTCATGGGAGGTGAATTCAAACAATACCAAATTTTAGCATTTCCCAAGAAAATGAAACATTACGATGTTTCGTTCTCAGAATTAAGACATGCTTCAGAACAAATTAGCAACAGTGCTTCTGGAGGAACTATTAGTCAGCGTGGAAATCAGTACGTAATTCGTGGGGACGGAAAAACAAATAATGTCCTAGCACTACAGAATTCCGTTTTAAAAATAGCAGACGGAATTCCCGTCTTATTAAGTGATGTTGCTACCATTAAAATAGGAGCTGCTCCCAAAATAGGACAAGGATCATACATGGGAAAGGATGCTGTAATTGTTACTATACTTAAACAACCTGAGACCAATACATTAAAATTAACCTCAAAAATCGATGAAGTATTAGCCGATATTCAAAAACAACTTCCAAAAGATGTTGTCATTGATTCTCATTTGTTTCGTCAAGCAGATTTTATTCAATCTTCCATTGACAATTTACAAAAGACCTTGCTAGAAGGAGCCTTTTTTGTGAGTGTTGTATTGTTCTTGTTCCTTATGAACTGGCGGACAACGGTTATTTCCTTGATAACAATTCCCATCTCCCTTCTGATCACAATTTTAGTTTTAAAACTAATGGGGATGACCTTGAACACGATGAGTTTAGGCGGAATGGCAATAGCAATTGGAGCGCTTGTGGATGATGCAATTATTGATGTAGAAAACATTTACAAAAGACTTCGAGAAAACGCTGTTAAACCAGATGAACAAAAAAAGAGCGCAGTTACCATTGTGTATGAAGCTTCCAAAGAAATCCGTAATTCAATATTAATTGCAACAATTATCATCGTAGTGTCTTTTATCCCTCTCTTTTTACTGAGCGGGATGGAAGGACGGCTACTTCAACCTTTAGGTATCGCTTTCATCGTAGCGTTGATGACCTCTTTGCTGGTAGCAGTTACTGTTACTCCTGTACTAAGCAGTTACCTCTTAGGAGGAGATAAAAAACTACTGTTAAAGTCAAAAGGCAGTTTTGTTGAAAGATGGCTAGCAGCCAAATACAAAACATTAGTCCAGTTGGTGTTGAGAATTCCCAAGCTATTGGTGGCACTTACTTTTTTAATGTTTGTTTTTTCTATGGGACTTTTCACCACGCTTGGTCGGAGTTTTTTGCCTGAATTTAACGAGGGTTCCTTGGTCGTAAGTGTTGTTAGTCAGCCAGGAATATCACTGGAAGAGTCAAATAAAATAGGGAGAGTAGCCGAATTATCTTTGCTTGAAATGGAAGAGATTGAGTTGGTGTCTCGACGAACAGGTAGAGCAGAAGAAGATGAACATGCTCAGGGAGTAAACTCGTCGGAAATTGAAGCGCCATTCTCACTTAAAAACCGTTCTAGGGAAGATTTCATGAAAGACGCCCGACAAAAGTTAAACGCAGTACCAGGGGTTAACATTACTATTGGTCAGCCAATTAGCCACAGAATAGATCACATTCTGTCTGGAACAAGGGCTAACATTGCCATTAAAATTTTTGGGCCAAACCTTGACGAATTATTTAGAATTGGAGAGCAGGTTAAATTTCAAATTGAAGGGATAAACAGCTTAGTAGATGTCAACCTTGAACAACAAATTGCTGTGCCACAAATTAAAATCACACCAAAGCGAGTAATGTTGGCTAAGTATGGCATTACTGTGGAAGAGCTAATGTTGTTCATTGATGTAGCATTTGCTGGAGAAACTGTTGGACAAATATACGATCAGCAAAAAAGTTTTGACCTTGTCCTCAGGTATGAAGAGAATGAACGCTCAAATATCGATCAAATAAAAAACTGCATGCTGGATGCAGTTGGAGGAAAAAAAATACCCCTATACTTTGTTGCAGACGTCACTTTAGCAGGAAGCCCTTTTTCTATTAATCGGGAAAATGTGAGGAGAAAAGTTGTTGTTTCAGCAAATGTGTCCGTAGGTGGTTTGAGGGAATCTGTGAACGAGATACAATCCAAAATTAATGACAACGTTACTCTTCCTACAAATTACCACATAGAATATGGCGGACAATTTGAGAGTGAAGAAAAAGCGTCAAGATTACTTCTCATTGCTTCCGTTGGTGCCATCTCAATTATCTTTTTACTACTGTTCATTGAATTCAAAAGTATTCGATTAGCAAGTATAGTTTTACTGAATTTACCTTTAGCGCTTATTGGCGGTATTTTCATTGTATACTTTACCTCAGGGATTGTATCAATTGCCTCAATAATTGGTTTCATAAGTTTATTCGGGATAGCAACAAGAAATGGAATTCTACTAGTTTCCCACTACCAAAATTTGGCAAAAAAAGGTAAGAGACTGTCCGAGATTATAATCGAGGGTTCTATGGATAGATTGAACCCAATTTTAATGACAGCTTTAACCACTGCACTTGCCTTAATTCCACTAGCTATTTCTGGAGATCAAGCCGGAAACGAAATACAAAGTCCAATGGCAGTAGTCCTTCTAGGGGGTCTTCTCAGTGCCACTCTATTAAATATTATAGTAATCCCGGCAATCTATTACTTAGTGTGTAAAAACAAAATCGTCGATTAATTGAATTAACCTGCTGTATTAGCAAGGATAAATAACCCAACATGAAAAAGACTATTCTTATTTCCACATTGCTAATATTTTCATTGAGTGTCAATGCTCAAAATGAACTTGACAGTCTTCTGACTGCAGTTAGCATCAACAACAAATCCATAAAGGCCTATAACCAACTGCTGGCTGCAAAAAAAACCAATTTCCAGACAGGATTATCATTGAAAAACCCAACTTTGGAATACGACTATATGCAGGGAAACCTGCTAAGTGCAGGTAATCAGAGAGATTTAACAGCAGTGCAAAGTTTTGACTTTCCTAGTGTGTACTTGAGGAAAAAACAGCTATCAAGCTTGAGCATCGATAAATTGACGGTACTTCAAAAGGATTTCATACAAGAGTTATTACTAGAAACAAAATTGATATACATAGAGTTGATTTTCTTGCACAAAAGCAAAACCTTACTTTCCACACAAATCAAAAATGGTGAAAAAATCAGGAAATCGATTCAGCAAAAATTTGATACAGGAACAAGCAGTATTTTGGAATTGAACAGGGCCAAAATTAATGCTGTAACCAGCAGAAAAAAGCTCAACGATATCAACAGAAAAATTAAATCAACAAATCAAAAATTAGCTTTCCTGAACGGAGGTGTCGAATATAAATTTGATGTTTTCGAGTACCCGACCACTGTCGAATTGGGATCATTGGAGAACATTATGACCAAAGCCACAAGCGGTGATTATCATCTTCAAGTTATTCGTCAAGATCAACTAATTACGGAAAAACAAGTGCAAGTGAACAGGGCCCTTTTAATGCCAAAGCTTGAGGGTGGATACCGGTATCAAAGTATCTTAGGACAAAGTTTTAATGGATTCCACGCGGGAATAAGCATTCCTTTATTTGAAAACAAAAACAAAGTAAAAGCTGCTAAACAACATGTCAAGTACTATGAGTTTTTAGCAGAAAATCACCAAGTTGATCACCACATCGAATTAGAAACTTTGTATGAAACGTCGACTAGTTTAAAAGAAAATATGGACTCTTATCTCAGTGTATTTTCGTCAACTCAAAGCGAAGACTTACTGTTACAAGCATTCGAAGTTGGAGAAATTTCAAGCTTAAACTATTTCATGGAGCTGAATTACTTTTATCAAGCACGCCAGGATTACATCGAGTTGCAAAAAGAATATCACATCAGTATTTGCAAATTATTGAAGTATCAACTTTAAAAATTACTACTGAACACTTCGTTATCGCACCAGAGCTACAGTACCAATTTGATAAATGGTCTGGTCATAATATTTATCGCTGTATCCTTTAGCTCGACATTTCCATACGTAGATGCCTTGTTGAGCATCATTACCATTCAATTGACCATTCCAGCCTTTACCGCCAATTGACTCAAAAATTATCTCTCCCCATCTATTGAAAATAGTAAACTCTAAAATTTCAAAATTTGGAGCCACTGGATAAAAAAGGTCGTTGACTCCATCGTTGTCTGGAGTAAATGCAGTTGGGACATACAATCGAAGCGGACACTTTTCTTCCACAACAACTTCCTGAATTTTTCTACAAAATGGATGATCAAACACCGAAACAGAATAAACACCCTTTTCATATACAACCAACTCATGAGGCCCGCTTGTCCTTTGATATGTGTAATTTTCCTCCGGCCTCCAATTATAATAGTTTGCAATTGTTGGGGTATTAATTTTCAAATTAGCATCAAATTCAAAACAATACAGGAAAGAATCTGGTGGCAATAATTCTGGATAATCCTGAAAAACAACATCAATTGTATCGAATAAACTACAAGATACATCATGGAGGTTATTACTAGCTATTGCACTATAGTTACCTGACTCAGTCACTAGTGTACTATTACCATAAACTCCATTGCTCCAAAGTACCTGATCTCCATCTGTAAGAATTCTTAGCTGCTCTTGATCACCAACACAACCTAAAGTATCCTTGTTGATGGAGGCATCTGTTGGATAGGGAATAACAAATAGCTCCATAGAATCAGAAGCGTAGCAATTACCTGCATTGACAACTTCGACATAATAAACCCCACTTTCGCTAATGGTAATACTAGCTCCAGTTGTTCCCGTATTCCATAAATAATCCACTTGAGTCAATGGAACATTTAAGACAGTTGTTTCTCCCTCACAAAAAGTTTGATCATCCCCCAATTCGAACGCGGGATAAGGAAGTGCTGAGAGCACAATTGTATCTGATCCTTTACACCCATTGATATCAGTAACGACCACTGATTGTGGACCATAAGGAAATGCAGATATTGTTTGAACACCCCCAGCTCCATTGCTCCATTCATAATTAACAAACCCAGGACCAGCGTCTAGCAGAGTCATCTCATTTCCGCAATAAATCGTGTCATTTCCTAAATCGACAACAGGTAAAGTATTGACATTAACCATTGCAAAACTTGTATTTTCCTTTTCACAACCGAATTGGTCAGTGATTTTCAGGGTAACATCGTAATTGCCTACATTTTTATATAAGTGGCTGGGAGAACAATTACTAGATGATTCACCATCACCGAAATCCCAATAACAAGTAGAAGTCCCTTCGGCAACACCTGTTGAAAAATTCTGAAAATTAACCTCCTTCTCTAGACAAGCTATTGGTTGGTCAACGAACGTACTAATTTTTATTTCTCGATCTAGTATTGTGAAAAAAGTATCACGCAAACAATAATCGTCGTTGACGGAAACCTTGTAGTAACCATGTTGTAAAGAAGTTGCAACATTTGAAGTTGAAACCGCGGGATCCCATGTATACTTTAGCGTTCCATTCGAAATGGACTGCCCATCAACCATTATCTCGGCAGAACCTAATTCCTCAAAACAATTTGGTTGATCGATTTTAATGGAATCGATTTCAAAAAAATCATCGACTACAATTACCTGTACTGTTCTTTTAATGCCTACCGCATCAGTTACACTAACTTGATAGGTACCAGCACACAGTTGAGTTGCTGTGACGGTAGTTTGCTCAAGAGCATCATCCCATGCATAAGTATAAGGGGATGTTCCAAAACTAGGAGTTAATGTAGCTGAACCGTTACAGGTGCTACTTCCCAATCCGTTGTCGCAACTTCCAGGTAAATTACAAGAGCCATATGAACTTGATTCTGCTGCCATAGTGTTTGACCAATTCCCACCATCAGGAATTCTGACATAGGTCCATCCAACTTGTGAACTTCCCAAATTATGACCAATTCCAGAAGAATTGTAGCTTGCAACACTTGTCACAGAAGACGGAAATACGTTGGCCGCAGAAATACAAGGAAGTCCATTAAGATCTGCTGCCACAGGCGCACCCCACTTTATCGCATCTTGAACTACTCCATTTCTATCGTAGAAGGCAAACCAACCCCCGCTGTTCGCAAACCAAAATCGACTGGTGGGTCCACCTTCAATGCAAATATTATTCGCTAGTTCTATTGCTACAATGTCAATTACCTCGGGGGGAGGAGGTGTTGCTCTCTTTCCCCTAACTATTACAAATCCATTGGGTGGTACAACGCTGCCTTGCGGTAAAATAAAACCCATACCATTAGCACCTCCGCCACCTGCACCTCTTTGCCCGAGACTGTTGTAGCTTCCTAACATGTATCCAGAAATGTCAATTTCATTACATTCATCAGGATTGTAAAGCTCTATCCACTCACCTTCCCCCCAGTTTGGCGACCCAAATTCGCTACCAGTCACTAAGGATCCATCTTGGTTAGAAGGACTGATGTTTATTTCATTTATTAAAATACTCGGCCCACTGTATTCACATTTTTTTGATTCTCCCGTACAATTACTGTTTGGAGAAGCTACTACAGTTGTTTGCGCAGAAGATATGAATTGAATAAACAACAGATGAATTAAGATCATCTTGCAGAAGACCTTACCCTTTACTCTGAATATTGAATCTTTTTCCTTTAACACTAGTTAATTTTGTCAGCAGTCATTTTCTAGTATGTGCAAACAATATTAAGCACTTCTTTGTTACCAGATGATCGATAATTTAAAAAGTTTCCTACTCTATACGTTAATTTCAGAATAAAAAAAGTGTCTTAGTAGTAATCTAAGTCAACACATCTGATCATATTTAACTTAATGTAATCAATTTTAAGAAACACAAAACATTGGAGCTCCAAGTTTCAAAACACCCTGAATGAACATCGATTTTACGGAAAGTGTTTCTTTTACTTTACCGAAGGTACCTCTATAATTTTGAGTTCAATGTTTCTATCAACGACACTTGCTTTAAAGTCTGAAATTATTTCAGAAATATCATTGTGAATATAGTTATTGTTCGTTCCATCGATTACAACTTTACTTCCTGAAGAGATAACAAGCAGTATTTTTGAAAGACTAGATTTATTCAAAAACGTTACTTTTTCACCCAATGTAATAGTGACAAGGTCAGGCCCACTAGCCGACGTCTTCTCAACAGTATAAGGAGTTTTGTAATTATTCTTTAAAATTAAAAAAGCAATTCCCAATCCTATAGCCAAGCCGTACAGTAAATCAATAAATACTATTCCTAAAACTGTCACGATAAATGGGACAAATTGTCCAGCACCTTCCCGAAACATTTTAGCGAAAATTGTCGGTTTTATCAATTTAAAACCAACAATTAGCAGTATTGCAGCCAATGTAGCTAAAGGGATTAAATTTAAGAAAGCAGGAATTAAAAGCACTGAAACAATGATCAAAACGCCATGAATAATTGCCGAAAGTTTCGATTTTCCACCTGCTTGAACATTTGCAGAACTCCTTACAATAACTTGAGTAATTGGCAAACCACCTATTAAACCTGACACAATATTTCCCACTCCTTGTGCCTTCAATTCTCGGTTAGTTGGGGTCACTCTTTTCAAAGGATCTAGTTTATCTGCAGCTTCAACACATAACAGAGTTTCCAGACTTGCAACTATTGCAATAACCGCAGCGGTATAGTAAACTTTAGAATTATTTAGAGCTAGAATCAAATTCTTAGATTCAGGAGTGGTGAAATTCTTGAAAAAACCATCTAAACTAGTAGATACTGGAACACTAACAAGGTGTTCACTAGTTAATTCCCATCCTGACATGTCATCGAATAACATTTTCAAAAGAACACCTGCTACTACAGCAACCAGAGGCCCCGGAACTAACTGAGTAAATTTCATTTTTTTAACCGCCTTAGTTTCCCATAACAACAAAATAAATAATGAAACACCTGTAATTATCATCACCGTAGGATTTACGAAATCCAGCATGTTAATTAATTCGGAAAAAGTATTTTGTCCATCCATCTGGAAAAATTCAAAATCTCCTTCTGGATCTTTGTCATACCCAAAGGCATGGGGTATTTGCTTCATAAAAATAATAATCCCAATTCCGGACAACATTCCGTAAATTACAGATGACGGAAAGTAATATGCAATGACCCCTGCCCGAATGAATCCAGCAGCAACTTGAATAACACCAGCCAAAATAACTGCTACTAAAAATATCTCAAATCCTAAATCTTGGATTGCGGCTAAAACAATTACCGCCAAACCTGCAGCTGGTCCACTTACCCCTAATTGAGAACCGCTAAGGGAGCCTACTACAATACCTCCTACTATCCCGGCTAATAGCCCAGAAAAAAGTGGTGCTCCAGAAGCAAATGCAATTCCCAAACACAATGGTAAGGCAACAAAAAACACTACTAAACTTGCAGGTAAATCTTGTTTAAAATTACCAAATAAACCTTGCTTTCCTAACTTCTTACTCATCTAATTAGTTTTGTTTACAATTATATAAAACAACGACCAAAAGGTAATCCTCTCATCGATTTAAAAACTTGATGTACCGATGTATTTTATCAATATGTCCTTTTTTTAAAAAATTTTAACATTTTACCTGCACAAATCAGAAGGGACTTACGACTTCTTCATAGTAAAACCAAAGGTACTTCCAACACCCAGAGTACTTCGAACATTAATTGTTTGTTGATGTGCCTCAACAATGTGCTTTACTATTGACAAACCAAGTCCTGTCCCTCCCATTTCTCGAGAACGGTTTTTATCAACCCTGTAGAACCTTTCAAACAGGTGAGGTAGGTGTTCCTTTTCAATTCCTATTCCATTATCTCTGACCTCAACAAGGACGTTTTCGTCAAGATCAAAACACTCGATATCAGTAGTTCCGCCCTGGTTTCCATATTTAATCGAATTAGAAATTAAGTTGGTCAATACTTGCTTAACCCTGTGCCTATCTCCCTCAACTAGAACTGGCTTGCTAAAACCTGATTTGATGCTAACTTTCACTTTATAGCTTTCGGATAAAAACTGTAACGATTCCACCACTTCATTGATAAGAGTCTCAAGATTAATACTTTCAAAATCTAACTCTAGTGCATCACTTTGCAAAGACGAAATCATGTCAAGGTCTTTCAAAATTTCCCCAAGACGCTCCGTATTCTTTAAGGCTCTCTCCAAATATTTAACATTGATTTCAGGGTCTTCAAGTCCCCCGTCTAACAATGTTTCAATGTAACCTTCAATAGTAAAAATAGGCGTCTTAAGCTCATGAGATACATTATTTACAAATTCTCTTCTGTAATCTTCTTGCTTCTTTTGCTCTTTGATTTCTCTCCTCTTATTTTGAGTCCACCGATAGACTTCATTTTCAACAGAACTGATAACATCTTGCTCAACATCTATTTCAATTTCATTGCTCGCTTTAGCAGACCGAAATTCAGAGATGGTTCTGTAAATTAAATTTATCCGGTCATGAATAAACATTCTCACTAAGTACTGAGTAATCAGGTATGAAGCAATGAAAACAATTGCCGGCATCAGAACAATCATCCACCATACAATAGTCGATCCCGCAATTGACTTTACAACAATCATTGCCCCAAAGCACAAGGTAGCGACTAAACCACCAGCAGTAAAACTTAAAGATTGTGGTGAGTAATTTTTCATTCTTTCACGTCAAAGACAAATGCGTATCCTACACCCTTGCTTGTTTTAATAAATTCTTCGCCAATATTTTCTCGTAATTTTCGAATATGGACATCTAACGTTCTTTCGGACACTATGGAGTCAGAGCCCCAAAGCGTGTCGTAAATTTGTTCCCTAGTAAATATTTTTCCAGGCTTTGAGGACAACAGCATTAATATCTCAAACTCCTTTTTAGGTAGCTGAATTCCTTGTCCCGACTTATAAACCATCCTTTCATCTTTTGAAATTTTAAACTCACCAAGTTCTACATCTTGTTCATCTTCCGTGAATTTTCCTTTTGAAATTCTATTTTTCAAAGAATTAATCCTAGCTATCAATACGCGAATTTTCACAGGCTTAGTAATATAATCATCAGCACCAGCATCGAATCCAGCTACTTCTGAGTACTCCTCACCACGCGCAGTTAAAAAGAGTATGATCTTGTTTTTTAGCGACGGCATTTCACGCATTTTTCTACATGTTGACACACCATCCAGTACTGGCATCATGATGTCTAATATGATGATGTCAGGCAATTCTCTTTTAGCAAGCTTGATTGCATCCATTCCATTGCTGGCGGACAATACCTCAAACCCTTCCTTTTTTAAGTTGTAACTCAAAAACTCAATGATGTCAGGCTCGTCGTCAACTAATAAAATTTTCATAATTCCCGCATTATAGATGTTGAGCACTAAAGTACAAGCTTTATGTTAAGGAATTCTTAAGTCCTTCTTAAGCGTGTATTACTTTTATACTTTATTTGTAAAATTAATTAAAACAAACTTAAATTTGAATTAAGACTTTTTGCATGTTAATGCGCTTACTTTGCTTCAACAATTTAACAGAAAGAATTAAACAAGAATAAAATGAGAAAAATGAATTACCTAAAAAAAATAGCTTTGACTAGCTTATGTGTTTTAGCAGTTACCGCAGCAAATGCACAAACTAAAGTAGATAGTAAATTTGGAAAAGGAATTACCATCATGGCTAAAGACTCTTCTTTTAAAATGAAGTTCAGTACGAGATTCCAAAGTTTAATGGTGAACGAACTTGTATTGCAAGATGATATTTCAAACCAAGTAATTGGAACTGATGTATTAATTAGAAGAGCTCGTTTAAAATTTGGAGGATATGCCTTCAATCCAAAATTCGGCTACAAAATAGAATTAGGACTAACTAACAGAGACCACGGAAGTCCTATTCCTGAAACCAAAAATTCAGCTAGAATAATATTAGATGCTGTTTTAAAATATAAAATCACTAAAAACACAACTTTATGGGTAGGTCAAACTAAACTACCAGGTAACAGAGAACGTGTTATCTCTTCTCAACAACTGCAATTTGTAGATCGTTCGTTATTGAATTCAAAGTATAACATTGACCGTGACATGGGTGTTCAACTGCACAACAAACACAAAGTAGGTAAAGGGTTACTTATCGAGAAAATATCGGTATCTCAAGGTGAGGGAAGAAACATCACTGTTAGCAATATAGGTGGTTTTGAATACACAGGTCGAGTTGAATGGTTACCAATGGGTAAGTTCACTGGAAAAGGAGACTACTCTGCATCTGATTTAAAAAGAGAAAAAAAACCTAAATTATCGTTGGCTGTAACTTATGATTATCATGACAATGCTGCAAGGCAAAGAGCTAATCAAGGTTCCTTCTTATCAAGTACTAGAACTTTAAGTACCGTAATGGCTGATGTCATGTTTAAATACAAAGGGTTTTCGATGATGGCTGAATACGCAGACAAATCAGCTCCAAAAGGATCAGTAATTTCTTATGAAACCAATGGTAGCGTTGACGAATATTTTTACACTGGAACAGGATTAAATGTTCAAGCGGGATATTTATTCAAAAGTAACTGGGAAATTGCAGGAAGGTACACACAAATAGACCCAAGTGCTGTGAATCAAATAGACCTAATCAAAATGTATACTTTAGGAGTATCAAGATATATTGTTGGCCACGCTTTAAAAATGCAAACAGATATCTCTTTAACTCAAGTTGGAACCAATGATCCTGAGTTAATGCACCGACTGCAATTTGAACTGGCGTTTTAAGAGCTAATTGCACAAAAATTAAAACTTTAATCAAAGATTAAGATTAACTTAACATACAGTAATTACTTTTACTCTTGTTAGTATTTAACAACACTATAAATAATATATTATGAAATTAAAAAGATTATCAATCTTAGCAGTTATAGCGGTTACACTTGCTAGTTGTGGCGGAGGAAATAAAACAGATAACCACGAAGAAAGTGGACAAGAAGGTTCAAAATTATCGGGTTCAATATCCATTGACGGATCAAGCACTGTATACCCAATTACTGAAGCTGTATCTGAAGAATTTAGAGAAATAGCGCCTGATGTTCAAGTTACAATAGGAGTTTCCGGAACTGGAGGAGGGTTTAAAAAATTCTCAAGAGGTGAAATTGACATCTCTGATGCCTCAAGATCGATTAAAAGCAAAGAAGCTAAAGGTTGTGAAGAAAACCAAATTAAATATGTTGAATTAGCAGTTGCTTATGATGGCTTAGCGGTCATTGTGAATCCTGCAAATGACTGGGTTGATCATTTTACAGTAGAAGAGTTAAAAATGTTATGGGAACCAAAAGCGCAAGGAACAATTACAAAATGGAGTCAAATAAGGGCGGGATGGCCAGATGAAGAAATTCACTTGTTTGGTCCTGGAACTGCATCCGGAACTTATGATTATTTTTCAGAAGCTATTTGTGGTAAAAAAGTTGGAACTAGAGGTGATTACACTGCTAGTGAAGATGACAATGTTCTGGTTCAAGGAATTTCAAGAGATAAGTTTGGATTAGGGTTTTTTGGATTAGCATACTTTGAGGAAAACGCAGATAAATTAAAGTTGGTGGGTGTTGACAATGGAACTGGAATAATTAAACCTTCCTTAGAAACGGTAGGTAATGGAACTTACGCTCCTTTATCTAGACCTATTTTTATATATGTAAGTAACAAAGGAGCAGCAAAACCACAAGTAAAAGAGTTCGTCTATTTTTACTTAGAACAAGCAGCTTTGTTAGCAGCAGAAGTTGGATATATTCCACTTCCAAAAGAGGAAACAGAGAAACAAGTTTCAGCATTTGAAAATTTTTGCGCAAATTAGCACAACCAACTAAAAGTGCAATTAAACCAGCCTTGTAAAACAGGGCTGGTTTTGTTCTTTAGTGAACGATTACAGTAGTTAAAAAAAATGAAAACAAGAGAAAAGATAATTGAAGCTTTACTGAAGATTAGTGCTTTAGTAACAGTTTTAACAACTATAGGAATCATCCTAGTATTATCTATTCAATCTTTTAGCTTTTTCCAAGAAGTATCTATTTTAGATTTTGTTACTGATACTGAATGGACACCTTTGTTTGCTCAAAAACATTTTGGTATTTTGCCTTTATTGTCAGGCACTTTAATTGTAACCTTTATTGCGATTGGCTTTGCTTTACCAGTAGGATTATCTATCGCCATATATTTGAATGAATTCGCTCCCAAAAAATTCAAAGCAATTGTAAAACCAGTATTAGAATTACTTGCGGCAGTACCTACTGTTGTGTATGGATTTTTCGCTTTAACTGTTGTCACTCCTTTTTTACAAAACTTCTACCCAGACTTAGGTGGTTTTAATGCTTTATCAGCAGGCCTTGTGATGGGTATCATGATCATTCCATTTATTTCTTCCCTAAGTGAGGACGCTTTAAGTGCTGTTCCCAAATCATTACGTGAAGCTGCTTACGGAATGGGATCTACCCGCTTTCAAACAGCATTTAAAGTTACTGTTCCAGCTGCTTCCTCTGGAATCGTAGTGTCTGTAATTCTTGCTATTTCAAGAGCTATAGGTGAAACAATGATTGTAGCCATTGCTGCAGGTCAACAACCTCGTTTAACGCTCGATCCTACTGTCCCAATTGAAACTATTACAGCCTACATTGTACAGGTTAGTTTAGGTGACGTGCCGCATGGATCAATAGAATACAAAACAATCTTTGCAGCGGGTATTACTCTGTTCATTTTTACATTTATATTGAATAACATTAGTTTTTATATTAAAAAGAAATACCAAGAAAAGTACGAATAAATGGGTGCCAATAACAACAGACTGAAAGACAAGATTTTCCAATATTGGGGAATGACATGCACGATCATGGGGTTAGTGCTGTTAGCTGTATTTATTGGCAACATCATCGTTGAAGGAATTGGTAGAATTGATTGGGCCTTTTTAACGAATTTACCATCCCGTAGACCTGGTAAAGCAGGGATTTACACTGCCATGATGGGATCAGTTTGGATATTATTTTTGACTGCCAGCATAGCATTTCCCTTAGGAGTTGCTAGCGCTATATATTTGGAAGAATACGGTACTAAATCCCGTTTAAACAACATACTTGAAATTAACATTTCTAATCTTGCTGGCGTTCCATCCATTATATACGGTTTGCTTGGACTTGAAGTTTTTGTAAGAATATTTGGATTAGGCGGTAGTGTTTTAGCTGGAGCAATGACATTATCTTTGCTGATTTTACCTATCATCATTGTAGCCACTCGTGAGGCAATTAAAGCTGTACCAAAATCCATTAAAGAAGCTTCATTTGCAATGGGGGCAACCAAATGGCAAACTATTTGGAATCAAATCTTACCTTCTTCTTTTGGAGGTATTTTAACAGGAGTAATACTTGCTTTGTCCAGAGCTGTAGGTGAAGCAGCTCCCCTTATTGTGGTGGGTGCACTTGCATATGTTCCCTTTGCTCCAAGCACTCCAATGGACGAATTTACAGTAATGCCAATACAAATATTTAATTGGGTTTCAAGACCTCAACACGGATTTTCAGTAAACGCCAGTGCGGCAATTATTGTGTTATTAGCCATCACTTTTTTAATGAATGGAATTGCTGTTTATTTCAGAAACAAATGGCAGAAAAAAGTTAAATGGTAAACCTTTATTATGGAATTATCTCAAGAAAATATTGATCCTACAAAGAAAATTAAGCTTCAGGCCAACAACATTGATGTGTTTTATTCACACTTCAAGGCTCTGAAAAACATTAACCTTTCAATGTATGAAAATTCAGTAACAGCCTTTATAGGGCCAAGCGGTTGTGGAAAGTCTACATTTTTACGATTGTTCAATAGAATGAATGATTATGTGGAAGGATTTTCAATGAATGGAGACATTCTAGTAGATGGTAAAAACATTTATGACGACAAATTAATTATAGAAGATTTAAGAAAAGAAATTGGAATGGTGTTTCAAAAACCTAACCCATTCCCTAAATCCATCTTTGATAACGTCGCTTACGGTTTAAAAATCCAAGGAATAAAAGACAAGGCGTTCATTGAAGAAAGAGTAATTACCTCTTTAAAACAAGTTGCTTTATTTGATGAAGTAAAGGATGATTTAAACAAATCAGCTCTTGCTTTATCAGGAGGACAACAACAAAGAGTTTGTATAGCAAGAACATTAGCAGTGGAACCTAGTGTGATTCTAATGGATGAGCCAACATCAGCGCTTGATCCAATTGCAACAGCCAAAATTGAAGAATTAGTTTTTGAATTGAAAGAAAACTACACCATAGTAATGGTTACACACAACATGCAACAAGCAAGTCGTGTAAGTGATTACACAGCTTTTTTCTACATGGGAGAGATGATTGAAGTAGGAAAAACGAAAAACATTTTCACTAAACCGGAACACGAACGAACTGAAAATTATATCACTGGAAGATTCGGTTGATCTAACAAGTAGAAAATATAATTAAGCAATACCTAGCAAAAATATGAGTCAATTAGAAACAGAATTAAGCCAACTCAAGCAGGCTATCTTGGACATGATGAAGCTGGCCACGAAACAATTACAAAAGGCACAGAAGGCTATTAAAAATTTGGATGTAGATTTATCTCAAGAGGTCATTCACAGAGAAAATCACATGAATGCAATGGAGTTGAGCATTGACAGAGATTGTGAAAACATGTTCGCTTTGTGGAATCCCGTTGCTACTGATTTGAGATTTGTTTTGGCGATGCTAAAAATTAACTCTGAACTAGAGCGAATTGGAGATCATGCTGTAGGTTTGGCTAAATATGTTTTAGCCAATGACGAGCCATTCAACCCAGAATTGACTACAAAAATAGAACTTGAAAAAATGTTTGATGTAGCCATTGACATGATTGAAGACGTGACAACCGGTTTCAAAGAAAATGACACTAATAAAGTAAGAAAGGTATTTAAAAAAGACCTCATTTTAAATGGCATCTTAAAAGCATCATCCGATATCATTGGTGAATATGTTGGTCAAAACCCAAGTTTTTCCAGACAATCTTTATTTTTATTCTCAGCGTTGAGAAAATTAGAAAGGGTTGGTGATTTAACAAAAAACATTGCTGAACAAACTATCTTTTACTTGGAAGCAGAAGTTGTAAGACACAAAGTAGGGGAAAAATAAATTAAAGTGGGCCAATTTAAAATAAGCTTAAAAAGTACAGCACTTAATTTATTGATCATCAGTCTCTTTATGTTTTCTTGTAAAAAAGAGCCCTGTAATTTAAGCACCATAACTACATCCACAGTTACTGATAGTGAAGGACATGTTTATCCCACTGTTATAATTGAAGACCAAGAATGGATGACAGAAAACCTAAATACATCTCTATTCGCTAATGGAGACACTATTGAACAAATTAAAGGTGACTCTCTATGGACTATCACAAGCAATCCTGGATTCGTTTATTTTGACAACGACAGTGCAAGGCAAGAAGGGTTATCTTACGGTAAAATTTACAATTTCAACGCTGCTAACGACGAAAGAAATGTTTGCCCTGTTGGATGGCATGTATCAACCAAAAAAGAATGGGAGCAACTTATTGAATGCATGGATGGTGAATATAAAGCTGGTATCAAATTAAAACAAAGTGGGGTGAGTGAGTGGAATGCTCCAAACGACGTTTTCGCAACCAATGAAAGTAAATTCTCTGCATTACCACACGGAGCACGAACCGAAGATGGCAGCTTTTACAACCAAAGATTTTTCGCATATTTCTGGGGAATAGATAACGATCCAACTACTTTTTCTTTGTCGTACATCAGTGAGGGAATCGCAAGCTTTGAAGTCGATAATCAATTCGGAGCTAGCGTTAGATGTGTTAAAGATTAGTTGTTTTACTGATTACCGGTGCACGAAACTAATCTGCACCCACCTACTTCAATTTAGTTAATACCAAGACTATTTTATTAAAATCCGCAGCGGCGTTTATTACGCGACGATAGCTGGCATAGTACTTTTTATCAATATCAATTTTAGCATAATACTCATCGATATGAACAGTTAAGACACTATCTCTAATGTAAACTCCGCAAATAAACTGAGCTACTTTTTGACTATCCACCATCAGGACTTCTTCCTCCTCTAACACCTCGGGATTTAGAATTTCATATCCATCAGGAATCGTAAATTCAATTACCCTTTGGTACTGCCGGTTGTACCGAATAGAAATATCAAATTTCCTTTCTTTTTCTTGGTACAATTCACTTTGCGGACCGATCAAATCTCCAATATGAAATAAATATTTTTCGTTTGCCTTTTCTACTAAGGAATTTAATTTAACAGTGGCTGAAACTGTAAATGGCTTATTATTATCGACAGTAATAACTTCATTTTCAGTCTGTAAATTTTCGACTTCTGCATCCAAAGCAATGTCATTAAAAAACTCTTTCAGTAACGCATCTTTCCGTTTGTCTGATAAATATGGTAAATACGGTTGAATTGATGTGGAACAATGACCCAAAGTAGACCTTTTCATCTCTGCTGTGGCAACCTTGAAATCATCAGAAAGAGCCACCTTCACACTAAGTATATCATAATTGTCTTTATAACTTGAACCAGGAATTGCTTTAACATCAGGAAAGGCTGATACGGAATAACCTACTACTAAAGTTTTCACGAACAAACCTTCTTGGTTGGTTAAACCATAGGGTACTGTGCCTATCCTATGAATTTCGGATGAAGGATTAAGGTATGTATTTTCACCTGGAAGGTATAAAAACACATGATTCAGATAGGAGTACGATTCGAAGTCGCCATCAAATGGTTTTTTAAAACGATTGCTAGTGATCACAATTTCGTGTTCAATTCCAAGATGAGAAAGTAACAGAGTATACAGCCGAACAGCAGAGAGTTTCGAGTATTCCTTTTTCTCGAATATATCAAGGGCATAAAAAGCATTGCTCTGACTATTCAAATCAAATTCAACTTTTAAGTAGTTCTCTATTCGAATAATTACTTGAATAATGCTGAGACCATCTAACTCACCAACAGCTCTTAAAATTTTTCTAATAGCAATTTTCTCAGTTTTGACATGAGCATTGCTGGGTCTATTGTAAAATGTTCTTGCGTACCAGTCTGCGGCCTTTTGCCAAGTGTACACCTCCTCCCCTTGATCGTCCTCATTGTAGTCTAGTTTGTATTCAAGCCTTTGCTTAAGTGCTTTCCTTTTTGAAAAAGATTCACTTTCAAAAGCTTCAACGAAAACTCCTTTAAGACTTAAACTTTGACGTGACACGGAAACGCTATCAAGAACTAGGGAGTCTAACCCATTGTACGATTTACTGCTGAATTGATAGTCCTCTGGTGCAATAATCTGAAAACCATAATCAAGAATTGGAACTTCTTTTTGAACTATTTCAGTGCCATAATATTCACTTTCCACAGACTTAATTGTATAGAAGTATTCTAATTCACTGCCTACCTGCACCCCTTCGAAAGCAAATATTTTGTACGCCCCATAACCATCCAAGTCTTCGATTTCTTTGATGCTTGACTCATTAAAGTTTGTGATGGTTCCATCAGGATTAATTGCTCTGGCGTGAATCTTAAAGATTTCTTCATTGGACCTAACAGGCAAGTACATTTTATTGTGATCATCAACACCTTGATTGTTATTCAACTTAATTCTTTTGTGAACCGTAGTAAATAAAAACATGCTAGAAAACCTCAAGTCTGTTCCTTTAAATGATCCCGACTTGTACCATTCCTTTATAGTATGGTCTTTAATATAGACCGCATCAAATAATGTGTCATATGGTGTCACAGAAACAAAAGTACTGTCTTCCCATTGATAATTTTGATGTGCAATTTTATCGCTGACTTCTTTTGCCTTCAATGAAAAACAAAAGCTCAATAAAAATATTACCGTGATATTAACTTTTATAATCATTGCTTTTTAAACACTATGTTTTCTTGATACACACTATTTAATTTCGCAATCATTTGATTCCATTTTTCAAAATAAGTATCTCCCATCATCAATAAATTGTTGAAATAAACAGCTTCCATACTCACAGTTGTTGCTGTTTTTCTATACCTAACTTGGAACCCAAATTGCTCACCTTTGTACAATTCGTCAGCAGGTAAATGATCTAATTTATACCCTTTTGGAATTTCAAAACTTACTCTAATCGTGTCTAGCGTTGTTTGGTCAAATTTCACAGCAATCCCCTCTCTTTTAATCAAATCCAAGTCTTCCCCTCTTAAACTTTTATCAAGGTGTAAATTAATGTAAAACTCGTCACCGTGACTGTTAACATAATTACCAACTGTAAAACTGTAATTCAAATTTAAATCCTTGTCCCTGTCTTCAAGACCATTGAAAACAGCTTTTTCAATTAAAAACTTATTGTTTCCCTTTTCTAAAACCCCGACAAGTTTATCTTTTCTCTTCTCGTCGTTTAAGTTAATTAAGGGGTAAACAAATCCTAGTTTTGAGTAGCCTAGCGCAATAATTTCACCCTTTCCCTTTAACTTATTCCCATCAAGCGTAAGTTCAATAACATCTGTTTTAGCATTCTTTTCTTTGGGAACAACTGGCACTTCTTCAACTCGAAACACGGTATCATTGATACCAAGTAAAGCTTCCTTTCCTTGAATCATTGAAGTAGTAAAACCATATGGAGTATAACTTCCAACTGCATCTAAAAAGACCACTTTACCATCATGTACATAAGAAGCTATCATGTGGTTATCCACTGACGGAGTATGTATTTGTGAATACTTATAAGGTAAAGACCTGGTACCAATCCATGTTAAATTACCATCAATTCCAGCATGCTCAAGCATTTCCACAATGATACTGGACATGTCTTTACAATCACCGAATCTACGTTGACAAACCAAACTAGCATCCCTTGGAACAAAGCCACCCATCCCATCTTCAAAGGCTACATACTTGATATTGTCTTGCACCCAATAGTATATCTCTTTTGCTTTGTCTTCAGTTCCATCGACTCCCACCAACAAGGAATCTGTAATTTCTTTGAGCACCTCACTTTTCACTGCGTTTACATCTTTTACAATACTACTGTACCAGCTATAAAGAGCTTTAGTATCGGGTAGTATGTATTCAATAGAATTTTCATGTTGAACTGATTTAAAGAATATCACAATGTGAGGAGCATAATAGCTCATATCAATTCCATTTGAAAACCGCTTGTGTCCTTTTAATTTTGTACCGGTCCAGGTGTGAGTCGTGTACTTCCCTTTCTTGAGGACAGAATATTTAACCAAATTTGTGTCTACATTAATCAGCTCGTATCCTATTTCCACGTTTTCAGGGATTTTTATGGATACAACCGACTTGAGTGTTGGATTACCGTAGGAGAAAAAATTTCGGCCAAGAAACTTGGGGTCACTTACGCTTACTTTGTATGCTAGGTGAGTTTTTGCCCCTTTAGTCAAGCCAACATAATTAAAGCCCAATTCTTCTTGATCGTCATAAAAAATACCCGCTGATGCAACATTCACAGCTGTAAACATCTTCACTTTATGTTTTCGGAATTTTCCCGGTTTACCTTGTTTTGGCACTTTAGAAAATGCATTAATTTTCTCGATGCATCTGAAAGAACTATAATATACACTTCCATCATGGTAGGACCTGGCATTATTATCTAGGTACATGATGTCTTGAGAAACACTTTCATTTATCTGCAGCTTTTGCTTCTTATAAGAAACTTCAAGCTCGCTCCTCTTATTTAAGACAACAAGAGGTTGCTTTGGGTACTGTTCTTTTAATTTTTGAAAATCATCAACTTGACCTACTAAGCTGAATGTACAGGTACAACAGGCCATCAAAAAACAAAACATCCTGTAGTAAGTCCTCATTTGTAAAAGTTCATTTCCTCCATGTATTTCCATCCTTCTGATGGTAACAACCACCTGATATCATGACCTTTCTTAATACTATTTCGAATGAAACTTGCAGAAATTTCAACTTCTGGAGCATCTAACAAATGCACCTTCTTGTGCTTATCCCACTTGGTCTCTGCAGCTCCTGTTCTTGGATAAACATACACATCATGCTCTTGCAAAAGAAAATCAACATTTTTCCATTTATGGAATGATTTCAAATTGTCTTGACCAATGATCAATGCAAATTCTTTGTCAGGATATTTTTCTGAGAGCTTTACTAAAGTATCAGCTGTATAAGATGGCTTAGGCATGGAGAATTCTATGTTGCTCACCTCAAAGCGTTCATCTTCATCAATTGTTCTTTGCACAATAGCATACCTGTGAATTTCATCCAGTAAACTACTTTGTGTTTTAAAAGGGTTTTGTGGGGAAACTACAAAACAAACTTTATCCATGTCAGTGTTCTCCAGCATGTAATTTGCCAAGACCATGTGACCAATGTGCAGTGGGTTAAACGACCCAAAAAACAGCCCTACTTTTTTCTTTTTTTTTTGCTTCTCTATTTTCTCGTTTAACGCCAATGTAAATCGTTTTTTTTTAACTCAGGTGATAAGCAAAAATAGGTAAAATTATTCGCTATCTTACGGCCAAAATTAGCCTGAAAATCGAGAGATGAGCAACGAGAACAAGATGAGAAAATTGAAATTAGATGAATTGAACAGACTTTCTGTTGGCGAATTCAAGGATTCTAAAAAAATACCCGTGATTGTTATTTTGGAAAACATTCGAAGCTTAAGTAACGTAGGTGCTATGTTCAGAACCGCTGATGCTTTTAAAGTTGAAGCCATTCATTTGGTTGGGATTACTGCACGCCCTCCACATCGAGAAATTCAAAAGACCGCTTTGGGTGCTACTGAATCAGTTGATTGGACTCACTATGAAACCATCGATGAAAGTATTCAAGTAATTAAAAACAAAGGATACCAAGTATGGTCCATTGAACAAACCGAAGACTCCACTTCGATTGATAAAATTGAACACCTTGAAGCCTCGGGTGTAGGAATGGTGGTGGGTCACGAAGTAGATGGTGTAGAGCAAACTACCATCGAAAAAAGCGATCATTGCATTGAAATTCCACAATTTGGAACAAAGCATTCCCTCAATGTAGGTGTGTGCGGAGGAATTGTGATGTATGAATTATTGAAGAAGTTTGGGTAAAACGTTTAACCTCAAAAGAAATTAGTTAAATTTGAACATGATGAGCAAAAATTCGAATTACATTTCTTCTTTGCAGGCTTGGAACTTGGACGACTTAGTTGACCATGTTTTGAACACGCACCATGCATACTTAAAGGCTAACTTCCCTTTAATCCACACCTTGATCGACAAGTTAATAACTCAAGAACCTGGTAACGAAACTGCACAAAAGATTAACGAATTGTATTCGCATTTTACTAGTGATTTAGCTCGTCACCTGATCAAAGAAGAAGAGATTCTATTTCCATATTTCAAGACTTTAGGTCAAATTAAAGACAAGGATTCATTTGAACCAGCAAGTTTTGGTAGTTTACCAAAGCCAATTGAAATGATGGAAAACGAGCACGATGATTCTCATAATCAGTTCGAACAAATCAAAAAAATCACCAATAACTTTACTCCAGAAGAAGGAGCATCTCCTGTTACCCACTCTTTGTATTTCAAGCTAAAAGAATTTGACGACGACATGGAATTACACCATGAACTCGAGAATGAAATCCTTTTTGTAAAAGCTAGAGAAATCGAAGAGAGATTTGGGGTATAGGGCATGTCAAAAACATTATTGTTTTTAATCTTCATCATTATCTTTTCGTTCAGCCTTAAAAGTCAGAACTCTGCTGATTCAACAAAAATAAAAAAGTATTTCATCGACGAAATTGGGGTAAACATCAATACTTATTTTAAGTCCCCATTTAATACTTACTCCCACAATTCTTTCGGCGTTCAAGTCTCAGACTATTTAATTTAATTTCAGACAGTAAGGCAACCTTGTTTTACAATTTAGGATACAGTCATGCCTTAATATTCAATTCTGACGGCATTAAAAATGCTTTTAACTTTTCAACAAGTGCTCAGGCCAGATTCCATTTTGGAGCAAATCACATGTGGTTTTGCAACGTCGGTTGGGTTTTCGATTATTACCCAGTAGATAGGACTTTAAGCCCTGGAGGAATATTAGGTTTTGGGAAAAATATTATTTATCAAAATCGAACCTTCATACTCAACACAAATGGAATATTGGGACAATATAAAACTTTAATACCCAATGATGCTCATGACATTTACTTTCAAGTCGGCATAAGTACAACGCTAAATAGAGTCATTAAAAAGCAATCTGACCCAAATGACAATTATTGGGATAACACCGATGCAATTTTTATGGATAATTTAGATTCTGCTGAAAGCTATCTTGACAAAAATTCAAAAGAGAAAAAACAGTATTATGAAAACAACAGAATCAACATTGAAAAAAGAGATTCTGTAAAGTCACTGAAAGATTCGATAAAAAAAAATTTAGAATCAAGAATCCAAATACAAAAAAACAATGTTCGGTTTGAGATCGTTGGTATTTCAGGCATTGCAGGTTTAGTTTACGAAAGGAATATCTACAGAAATAAATTTGATTTTAACTTGAGAGCGGGAATTTTACCTTTTCCGTACGGAGCTCCATCCCTTAATCTAGGAGCAGTATTCACAACAAATAAATACCACATTAATCCAATTGGCATCATATCCATCACTACAATTGGTGGTGACGACTTTAGTGAATTTGGACCAATCCCAATGATATCAACGGGAGCAACATTTCAATTTAGTAAAAGGTGGAGTGTTCAAGTATATCATAGTTCGGCACTTTCTACAGGTTCAGAGTTTCCAGAATTTACTTTGTTTTGGGGAGGAATTAATTTGGGATACGGATTTTGAAATATAGATTATTACATACCATCATTGCAATATTTTTTTGCACAAGCGTAAATTGTCAAGAGGACAGCAATGCAACGGTTCTTACTACTGATACTGTTCCTTTTATTAAGCAAAAAAAACGTTCAAAAAAGAAATCGAATAGAAAACTAAACGAAGTACATTTGGACTTACTTGGAAAATCTGTGATTTATGGAGTTGCCTATGATAGGATTTTAATTGACCGTAAAATTGAATGGCATGTCAATATTGGCTTTACTCCTCCTCCAATTTCTCGGTACGAAAAGGCTACAAGGTGGAGTAACAGCCTTTTTATCTGGAACCTAAGTACTTATATTAAAACATCAATTTGGAAAGTCAACCCTGTATTCGGAGTCGGGACTACCCATGGAATCACACAGAGTGCCGAATGGAGTATTCGCACGGAGAATTACATCTTTGCTGTATTCACAGCCGGAATTTCTTATAAACTTAATGAGAACTGGCACATGATGATAAAGTACACGCCAAGTCTAATTTTTACAGAAACTAAAAGTGTCAGATTGGAAGAACCATACGAAACTACTTATAGGAATGACTCAGGGTTTTGGCCTTATTATGGAGGTATAACTTTCGGGCACAGATTTTAAATTATCTCAATTCTTGAGGCCAATAATTATAAAAACATCACCGAATTAGGTCGCAGAATATTCTCTGATGAACGCAAGTTTTCTTTTATTCCCGTCACAAAATACATCTCTAATTCACCTGCATTTTTAGCTGCTATTTTACCCCTCTTTTCGAAATCGAAGTAAGGCTCAACGATCTCATAAGTACGTTCAGAAATATTTACTTTTCCTGCTGCACCACTACTTTCCATTCTACTGGCGAGGTTTACGGTATCTCCCCAAATATCGTACGCGAACTTTTTCTTTCCTACTACTCCAGCTATTAGTTCTCCGGTATGAATTCCAACCCTCACGCGCCATTCAGGCTTGCCGATCCTTCTTTGTTTTTTATTAAAAATAGACATCACCTCTACTAATTGAAGTCCTCCCAAGACGATGTTCCTTTCTTGGAATGAATTTCTTTTTGGAATACCTGAAGCGCACATGTAGGCATCACCAATCGTCTTAATTTTCTCTAAAGAATTGCGTTCCATTACCTCATCAAAAGCAACAAATATTTCATCTAATTTCTCCACCAGTTCCACTGCTTTAAGTTCCGTTGACAAATGCGTAAACCCAACAAAATCAGTAAACAATACAGAAGCTTGTTTGTAGCTTTTCGTTTTCGCCGTTCCAGAAGTTTTTAATTCAGCTGCTATTTCAACCGGTAAGATGTTCAGTAACAACTCGTCTGACTTTCGTTTTTCACTACTTAAATCTTTCGTTCTCTCCAGTACTATCGCTTCCAATTTCTCTTTCTCCTTTACTAGACTTCTAGTCCTATAGACAATCATAAAAACAATTAATCCAATTAAGATAATTAGCGAACCTCCTATGTAGTATGGATTCTTCCACCAAATCGGAGTTATTTCGATTTGAATTCGCAAAGGAGTCTCACTCCAATCTCCGTACGGAGTTTTTGCGTAAGCAATGAATTCATACGTTCCAGCAGGGATGTGATCATAATCAACATGAAAAATATTTCCTTCTCCTTTTGACTCTTCTGCTTTCTTAATTTTATATTCATCGTCCCACCCTTTAAGCATGTACTTGTACTTAACTTCTTTTGGGTTTTTTAAGTGAATCGCACTGATTTGAAAAGTGATGTTATCCTTGTTGTGTGGAAGTTTTAATCCGATTGGAATTCCATTCTCAATGCTACTAGTGTATTTAGATAAGTTCATGTGATCTCCTTCGAAAAGGATACCTTTCAAATGAACGCTCATCACCCGTTTCACACCTTGATAAGACTTTGGCTCAATCTTTAACAATCCTTTTACTGTACCTACAAAGATTGACCCATCAAAATTTAACCCCGCAGAGTTTTTAAATGATTGGACGCCCATAAAACCCTCATCAATTGAAAACCTATTCTTTTCTATAATTTGACCGTTTTCAATCAGTAAGTTCACAATTCCTTTGTTCACACCAATCCAAAAAGAAGATACTTTACCAGTTCCCCTTCCTTCAACAATGAAGTTAATGTCTGTATAGGACTTTAAAGTATCAAGCCAACTCACCCCCAAATCAGGTTGAATTGAGTACAAGTGATTATCGGAGGTGTAACCAAGTTTAAAATGTTCACTTCCCGCTATTCCATCAGAATTTTTCACGGCCCAAGTATCAACTTGAACTACCTTTCTATTGATAATTTTAAAGCTCAGCAACTCATGAGTATTTGCCACCCAAAACTTATCTTCAACATAAGACAATGCGAATGCGCTTGGGCCAACTATCTTTGATATTTGATCAGTGATACTATTTGAATATGCAAATTGATCACTAACATTCAAGACAATTAATTTGTGTTTATCTGTTAAAGCAATAGCATGAGAATCATTAGCTTCCAGATGAGTTATTTTATTCCCCTCAAAATAAGGATCATAATCATCCCACACTCTTAAAACCTGGTTATTCATAACCAAATTCAAGCCGTCCTCGGTACCTATTAATGCTTCTCCAGAATTAAATAATTGAAGGCAGGTTATGTTGTTATTGCTTAGTCCTTTGTCAGTGTTCAAAATAAAATTTTTGACTCCCAAAATATTCAACCCTGCTCCATCAGTCCCCAGCCACAAGGATGAATCTCGCGGATTACAGATAACAGCATTCACCACATTTATGACCATGCCGTCTTCCTTCGTGAATAACGTAAATGAATTATTGAAAAACTTGCTAATTCCTCCAAAGTATGTTCCTATCCACAAAGCCTGAGATTGGTCTTCGTACAAGCAACGGATCCTATCGTTAGAAAGACCATTCTCTTCCTTGTACCATTGCAAAGACTCTTTTAGAGCGCTTCGTGTAGTTTTATTCAACTGGATACTACCCAAACCATTTTTCGTTCCAATCCAGAGCTTATTTTGAGCATCTACAAGCAAAGCTTTTACCCTTCTTCCTTTTAGCCCAAAAGTCCTTCCAAAGGTCAAAATAGTATCGGGGGAAATCATGTTCAGGCCCTTATCAGTACCTACCCAAACGTTACCATCGTGATCTTCTTCTAGGGCAAGAATTCTGTTCCCAATTAAACCACTTTTTCTTCTGTACTCTTTAATGGGTTCATAATTCTTGAAAACGACAATTCCGTTGTCCGTCCCAACCCATACGTTGCCGTCCTTGGCACAAAGGATTGCTCTGGAATTTAAATTTGACAAACCGTTGTCGAGATGAATTGACTTAAAGCCCTTCTTGTCTTCAAAAATCTCCACTCCACCTCCCATGGTACTAGCCCAAATCTTCCCTTCTAAATCCTCACAAAACGATCTGATGTGATTAGATATTAAACCTTGCTCATGACCTAAATGCGTCGTGTCAGAACCAAACACAGTGATTCCGTCATTACTAGAACCAACCCACATATCCCCTTCTGAACTTTTAAATATTGTTCGGATATTCTTTCCTGTAAGTCTGGTATCCACTGATTGGAATATCCAGCCATCAAATATTTCAACCCCACCGTTGTCCAAACCAACCCAAAGTTGACCTTGCTCATCCTCTTCCATGCAAAACAAGCCTGGTTGCGGAAGTCCTTCTTCGACAGAAAAGCGTTTAAAATTATATTTTTGGCCAAATGACAGGGCGCAAAAAAGGAACAGCAGTATGGATATCGATGTTTTCACCTACAAACTAATCTACGTATATTTAAAAATAAGGTTCTATTTTTTAGAAATTAACCTATCTGTAGGTCCTTTTATCACAGTATTAAATTGACGTCTTTGCCGAAATCAAACCCTTAAGTTCTAATTCAAATTCCTCAGTAGCAACGGTTTCATACTCACCAAGTTTTAACGACTCTCCACCTTCAAATACAACAGTCTGAGAATCCCATTTAAAATCACACTGATTATTCTTCATTGCCATTTTAACATCGCCATTAGACTTATCAAGCTTCACCCAGAATTCTCTACTCCTAGAAGTTGCAATAGATTTTCTTTGATTTTCAAATGGGCCAGAATACATTTGTTTGCCAAAAACATCTGTTATGGTAATTATACCAGCATACGCAACGACCTTCTTGTCAGTTTCGTTTTTCAATCTAAATCCAAAGTATACTTTCCCTCTTAACTGTTTAACCTGAACTTTAAATAATTCACAAGACAAAGCACTGTCCAATAAGGATCTCGAATACAACATCGACATCGAATTAAAACTTAAATCATCCTGTTCATCATTAAAAGAATTCAATACTTCCTCGTATGATTTATGTGTTAAGTCCTTTTTCAAAACTTCTCCAAGGAACATTGTACACCGAATTTTACGAGCATCCGTTTTTGTTAAAACACTGGTTTCAACCATTGATGCTAGGTCACTTTCAAAAGTAGTTTCACTGCATTTGTTTGCTAGTGGTTCACTGCATGAAAAAAGCAGTACGGTCAAGGAAAAAAATATAAGTCTCATCATTAAATACTCTTTAAAAAATTACAACAAGTAATCTACGCAACTTCACCTCCAGGTTTTATTGCTTTGTCTGGTTGGACAAATGCTAAACTACCGTCTGGATTTTCCGCCATTAATATCATGCCTTGAGACTCTATACCCTTGATTGCTCTAGGAGCAAGATTAATTAAAATACTGACCTGCTTACCTATAATTTCTTCAGGAGAATAATGTTCAGCAATTCCTGAAACGACTGTTCTTTGGTCAATTCCAGTATCTACTTTTAACTGCAACAATTTTTTTGTTTTTGGGACTTTCTGTGCTTCCAAAATTGTCCCTACTCTGATGTCCATTTTTTGAAAATCTTCAAATGTGGCTTCTTCTTTTTGAGGTGTTACTTGAGCGCTGGCTAATTCAGCTTCTTTTTTTGCTTCCATTAATTTATTCAATTGAGCTTCAATGGTTGAGTCTTCAATTTTACTAAAAAGTAAAGTCGCTTGCTCAATTTGATGATTGGCAGGTAATAATTCATTCGATGATTGATCCCAAGAAACATCTTGAAGGTTCATCATTAATTTTAGTTTTCCAGAAGTTTCTGGAAGAAATGGCAAAGACATTTGAGCAATCATTGCTGATATTTGAGCAGCAACATTCATGATAGTTTTCACCCGATTTTCATCGGTTTTTATCAACTTCCAAGGCTCTTCATCAGCCAGGTACTTGTTCCCTAAACTTCACAGCCTCATTAATTCTTGCAGAGCTTCTTTGAATCGATATTTTTCGATTGATGCTCCAATTTTTTGAGGATATTCTTTCAATTGTGCTAGTGTTACTTTGTCTTCGTCAGACAAATCTCCTTGAGCTGGTACAATGCCTTCCCAGTATTTATTCATCAAAACAACCGTCCTGTTAATGAAGTTACCCATGTTGGCAACCAGTTCATTGTTGTTCTTGGCTTGAAAATCTTTCCAGGTGAAATCAGCATCCTTTTGCTCAGGCATATTAGAGCATAACACATAACGTAAAACATCACTTTGTCCCGGAAAATCAGCTAAATAATCATCCAGCCATACTGCCCAATTGCCAGAGGTGGAAAATTTTTGCCCTTCTAAGTTCAAAAACTCATTTGCTGGAATGTTCTCAGGCAAAATATAATCCCCCATTTGATTTAACATCGACGGAAATATCACACAATGAAAGACTATGTTGTCTTTTCCTAAGAAATGAACAAGCTTTGAGTCCCCTTCTTTCTTCCAATAATCTTCCCATGATTTACCATGGAATTTATTTTGGCTGTCTTGACTTTGCTCCATCAACTGTTTCGTAAAAGAAACATATCCAATTGGTGCATCAAACCACACGTACAATACTTTTCCTTCTCCTCCCGCTAATGGCACTGGAACTCCCCAATCCAAATCACGTGTAATCGCTCTTGGGTGCAATCCAGAATCTAACCAGGAGTTCACTTGTCCAAAAACGTTTGACTTTAAAATATCTTTTTTACTTCCTATCCACTCTTTTAACCAAGGCTCATATTTATCAAGAGGTAAAAACCAGTGTTTTGTTTCTTTTAAAACGGGTTTGTTTCCACTGATAGTAGAAGTAGGGTTAATTAAATCTGTAGCATTCAATGACGATCCGCATTTTTCACATTGATCACCGTAAGCGCCTTCATTTTTACATTCAGGACAAGTACCTGTTATGTACCTGTCAGCTAAAAATTGCTTGTTCTCCTCGTCGTAATACTGTTCGGAAACTTCTTCAGAAAACTGTCCTTTATCTGACAACTCCTTAAACCACGCACTAGCCATTTCATGATGATCAGCAGATGAAGTCTGTCCAAAAACATCCAATGATATATTAAGTCCTTCCAAGGAATTTTTAATGATATCATGAAATTTATCTACTACTTCTTTGGGGCTTACACCCTCCTTTTTTGCCTTAATAGAAATGGGCACCCCATGTTCATCAGTTCCGCCAATGAAAGCCACATCATTTCCTTTTAAGCGCATGTACCTTGCATAAATATCCGATGGAATATAAACTCCCGCAACGTGTCCTAAATGTAAAGGACCGTTCGCGTAAGGCAGAGCAGTGGTAATCGTGTATCTTTTCATGGAATAATCTAATGATCAATTGTTCCGTAAAAATACAAAAGGATTTACTTATAGTATGAGTATTGGTCTCAAAAATTAGAAATAAGGTGAAAGCAAAAAAAGGACAATGAAAATCAATCCATTGTCCTTCTTCCAAAATGGAATTTGAAAACTAAATCGTAATAAATCTAGTTGTTCGAAACTAGCAGTAGAATAGCTAGCAGAATACCAATCATTATCCTTCCGAAGATTTTTAAATTCTTCTTTTCCGACTTATTCTTTGATGCCGTGCCCTTCTTCTCGGACGCAGTATTTTTTTCCTTTTTTCTACTGGCTCTCTCTTTCTTATTTTGCCCCTTTTTCCAAATCTTACGCGTTAAGAATGAAATAAGGACAATAGCAAATGCTATTCCTCCGAAAAGGACAAGTAACGATAAAGCACCAGATCCTGCACAAGCCAAACTACAACTTAAATAGATTACACCATACAACAGTAAAATGGCAGCAAATATTACCAGCAAAGTCAAAAAAACTTTCCCAACTATTTCAATTCCTGAATCAGGTGAACTCTTTGAATTTGTTGCTTTACTAAAACCTCTTGCAACAACTCCTCTCGATGTTTCATTGACTGACTGAAAATTCGAAAATGTCGAGATTTCATTGCTGCTCTGACTAAGTAACAATTCATCAGAAGAATTCCCTGCTCCTATTGACGCCGTCAATACTGCAACAGGCAAAATAGCATACTGCAGCTTTTTTCTAAAGAAAGACTTTTTATTAACTACTAAACTAGATGCCGCCAAAAAAAACATCCCTCCCGAAATCACAATTTTACCATTAATACTTGGCAAGGTAACTCCCAAATCATTAAGTAATGACCCTCCAATAAAACCAGCACTAATACTTCCGATATGACATACAACGAGTCCTGCTCTTCCAAGGTTTTTGTTTTTTGAAGCCCATCGGTTAACCTTCATAGCAGATTTAAAAATTCTGCTTCTATTCAGAACCGAAGTCAACAACAAGACTCCAAATCCAACAACCAATGAATTCACAATATTACTGCTTAAAACAGAACCCCCTTTGTGATTTGTATCCATGCTTTCTTTTTCATTTTTGAAGGTAGTTTGTTCTTCTGCATTCCTGATAGCAGAGGATGCAATAGTGTCATTTTTATTTGCTACCACAGAAAACTCTTTGAAATCAGTTCTTACATCTTGAATTGAAGTGTGACGAGTTCCATTTTTATATACATTAAAATTAAGAGTTGACTTTGGCTGAATCCATCTAACTTGACTTTGCTTGGCATCACTAACCTCAGATGAATCTGTACCCTTATCTAATTTTGAAAATAATTCAGGGGTGAAACCCTTGAAGTGAAACCCAGATCTGTGGGTTCTTTTTACGATTAAATTACTTGAACAAGACAAGCACAGTGTTAGTGCTAATAATATTAAAGCGTTAAATCCTAATTTCATAATAGTCTATTTTAGTTAACATTTATTTAATCTGAAAAACAACTTACAATTCAAAACTAGCCTGATACTTGCCGAATCGTCAACTGATTCTCACCTGCCACAAATTCAATTTGACCGTTCCGCAACAACTGAAGCGTTTGTTGCAAAAAAGGATCTTGCATTAGAGCAATACAATAACGGTCATGATATTTATTGCGTTCTTCGCAAAATCCTTGGCCACAAATTAATTAGTTTGCGAAATAAAATGGGCCAAAGCTCAACACGCAACCAAATAAATTAATTCCTTAGCTTTGTACTCACAAAATTAAACAGTCATGAAACTTTGGGACAAGGGAACTAACGTAGATAAAACCATTGAAAAATTTACCATTGGTAATGATGCTGAACTAGATTTAAATTTAGCTGAGTTCGATGTTTTGGGGAACATTGCTCATATAACCATGCTGGCGAAAGTTGGTTTGTTAGATGAGGCAGATTTACCCGCTTTAAAAAAGGAGCTGAGCAACATCTATGAAACAATCCAAGACGGTTCTTTCAAAATTGAAGACGGAGTCGAAGATGTGCATTCCCAAATTGAAAAAATATTAACGGAGAAAGTAGGAGAAGCTGGTAAGAAAGTCCACAGTGCTCGATCGCGAAATGATCAAGTTTTAGTTGATCTTAAATTGTACGGTCGAGATCGTATTCTTCAAGTTAGTAATTTAGTGAAGCAGTTATTTGATCAACTTCAATCCCAAAGTGAGTCCAATAAAGATGTTTTAATTCCTGGGTATACACATTTACAAGTAGCAATGCCATCTTCCTT
>Ga0115000_10000183_pt1 | contig 57241 bp, 48 predicted proteins | sample ArcticOcean_MG_C_6_FD_89690 | JGI IMG/M metagenome (GOLD analysis project Ga0115000, IMG submission 89690) | Marine microbial communities from western Arctic Ocean - ArcticOcean_MG_CB8_128 | ecosystem: Environmental > Aquatic > Marine > Oceanic | place: Arctic Ocean: Canada Basin | collected... | reverse complement strand
TAAATAATAGGTCATTTGCAGATGATTCGCATCGAGATGGATGGTCGTAAACAGAGCCGCAATACCCACTCCCAGCCACCGCCTACCTCTAAATGCAGCAATCACACCTCCCAGTATTCCTGGCATCATCGCTATGGCTCTAACCTTAGTAGCGTGGCCAGCTGCGATATACAAAGTGTTTATCGAACCCAATCCGAATGTGGCTCCAACTATGAACGCAACTAATGGCGGGGCTCTTAAACACAGCGCTAACACATACGCAGAAAGCATTGCCATAAATAAGGTCATCACTTCTGGACTCATTATCATTCGCAAGAACTTCCAAATCCATTTAGAGAATGTCATCTGACCTGTCCCAGATATTTGGATAGTGGGCATCCCTCCGAACATACTGTCAGTCCAAGAAGTTCGCTCACCATCTACTGCCTCATAACTGAGAGCTTCTTGGGACATTCCAACGTAATGATCTGTATCGCTTTGGCTTAGGCTTTTAGAATCAAATGTGGGTGCATAAAAAAGTGAAGCAACAATGTATAAAGCAGCTATCGCAATAAAATGCGGAATCGCATTATTTAATAATTTTTTAAGGTCGACTTTCTGCATGCAGCAAGTTAATACTTGCGCGACGGTCGGCAAATCTTTAATCGTCTACTTCTTCGTAATCGACGTAATCTCCGATTTTATCTGAATCCGGTTTTTTACTTTTAGGCTTATTATCCCCATGTGGACGAGGTGGAGGGTGCGGCTGCTGACGCGAACCACCGAAAATCCGGTTGAGCCAGCGAAAAACAATCCACGATAAAATGATATAGAGTAAAAACTTCATATTTACTTACTCAAATATAAGTTGCGTTCACTGTATATTTTTCTAAAGAACGGATCCTTTAAATCCGGTATGAATCTAATAGCCTCTCCAGTAGATTTCATCTCAGGTCCTAACTCCTTATTCACGTTAGGGAACTTTGAATAACTGAACACAGGGATCTTAACAGCAAATCCTTCTAAGAGGGGTGAGTGAGGCATCTCAGAAATCTTCTTCTCACCTAGCATCACCTTTGTTGCTTGATTCACATAGGGCACACCATATGCTTTCGAAATAAACGGAACCGTTCTTGAAGCTCGTGGGTTCGCTTCAATTATATAAACCTCATCGCCTTGCACCGCGAACTGAACATTAATCAATCCTCTAGTTTCAAGCGCGAAAGCTATACGTCGGGTATAGTCTTTAATCTTTGCGATTACGACTTCACTTAAATCGAAAGGAGGCAATAACGCGTAGCTATCACCGGAGTGTATTCCTGCGGGCTCAATGTGCTGCATGATTCCAATAATTCGAACATCTTCCCCATCGCAAATAGCATCGGCCTCACATTCTAATGCTCCCTCTAAAAAGTGATCGAGTAGAATTTGATTTTCTGGCATATGCTTGAGGATGGATACCACGTGATTCGCTAGATCTTCCTCGTTAATCACAATTTTCATCTTCTGCCCACCTAACACGTAGGATGGTCTAACGAGAAGAGGGAAACCTAGCTTACGACATAAGTCCACAGCCTGGTCTGCATTCTCCACAACTCCGAATTTCGGGTAGGGAATACCTTCCTTTTTAAGCAAAGTAGAAAAGCTACCTCTATCCTCAGCTAAGTCTAGCGCCTTATAAGAAGTGCCTAGAACTGGGATGTTATATCTATCTAGTTTTTCAGCGAGCTTGAGAGCTGTTTGGCCTCCAAGTTGAACTATAACTCCAACTGGATTTTCGTGGAGGATGATATCGTAAATATGCTCCCAAAACACGGGCTCGAAATACAATTTATCAGCTGTATCGAAATCGGTAGAAACCGTCTCTGGATTACAGTTAATCATGATGGTTTCATAACCACATTCCTTTGCGGCTAAGACTCCATGAACACAGCAGTAGTCAAATTCAATCCCCTGCCCTATTCTGTTAGGACCAGAACCTAAAACTATGACTTTCTTCTTATCCGAAACGACACTTTCATTGTCATTCTCTTCAAAAGTAGAATAGTAATATGGCGTGACGGCTGGGAATTCGGCGGCACAAGTGTCCACCAGTTTATATACTCTTTTAATTCCTTCGGCCCTACGACGCTCATGCACCTCACTTTCAAGACAATCTAAAAGATGGGCGATCTGTCTGTCGGCATAGCCTTTACGTTTTGCTTCCATCAACAACGCGCGCTCAATAGACTCAATGGTCTCCTTTTCGATATCCTTTTCGAGCATGAGTAGCTCTTCTATTTGGCGCAAGAACCAAGGATCTATCTGAGTAGCTTCGTGAATTTTATGAAAAGGAAGACCTAGCTTAAACGCATCGTAAATATGGAACAGTCTATTCCATGATGGATGAGCTAGGCTATGCATAATAGCATCTTTATCCTTTAGTTCTCTTCCATCTGCCCCTAGTCCATTTCTCTTAATCTCAAGTGATTGACATGCTTTCTGGAGTGCTTCTTGGAACGACCTTCCAATAGCCATAACCTCTCCCACGGATTTCATCTGAAGTCCGAGTTGTCTATCCGCTCCCGGGAATTTATCGAAATTCCAACGCGGGATTTTTACTACAACGTAGTCTAGAGTAGGCTCGAACATAGCAGAAGTACTACCTGTTATAGTATTCTTAAGTTCATCAAGGTGATAACCTATAGCAAGCTTCGAAGCTAATTTAGCAATAGGATAACCTGTGGCTTTAGATGCAAGAGCTGAAGAACGACTCACTCTAGGATTGATTTCAATTGCAATGATATCTTCCTTCTCATCAGGTGATACGGCGAACTGAACATTACATCCTCCCGCAAATTCTCCAATACTGCGCATCATTTTAATGGCCATATCGCGCATGCGTTGATATGTAGCATCGGACAGCGTCATAGCTGGTGCTACTGTAATCGAATCTCCGGTATGGATTCCCATAGGATCCATGTTTTCTATAGAACAAACTATAGTCACATTATCATTCGCATCTCGGAGAAGCTCTAACTCAAACTCCTTCCACCCTAGAAGTGCCTTATCTATCATCACCTCGTGAATAGGCGATTTATGTAATCCATCAGTAAGCCTCGCTTCAAAATCTTCCTTAGCATGAACTACAGATGCTCCGGTTCCACCTAAAGTGAATGAAGCTCTGATGCAAAGTGGAAATCCGAATTTTTGTGCTATCTCCTTCCCTTCTAAAAAGCTCTTAGCCGTTGCTTGTGGAGCCATGGGAATGTCTATCCTTTCCATAAGCAATCTGAACTCCTCTCTATTCTCAGTGATTTCAATAGCACTGATATCTACACCGATAATCTTTACTTCATGCTTTTCCCAAATTCCTATCTCATCACATTTGATTGCGAGGTTAAGAGCTGTTTGGCCACCCATTGTGGGTAGAACAGAATCGATATCATGCATCTCTAGAATCTTAACAATAGACTCCGGCTCGAGAGGTTCTAAGTAGATGTTATCAGCCATAACTGGATCAGTCATGATGGTAGCTGGATTAGAATTAATCAGCGTAACCTCTATCCCTTCCTCTCTTAAAGAACGTGCAGCTTGAGAGCCACTATAGTCAAACTCACAGGCTTGACCTATAACTGTGGGACCACTGCCGATAATAAGTACCGACTTTATGCTCGAGTCTTTGGGCATTTTTTTTTTATCCGGCGACCTTTTAGTGAAAAACTCACTTCAAAGCTGCCGGTTACGAATGCAAGTAACCGGCGCAAAGTTAAGGCATCATTTAAATAAAACATCTATTAAGTAACCCTCACTTTTTCCACACTCTATCACTATTTACGACCTTAGCAAAATGAGTGAAGGCATGAAAGTGATTTGGATAAATAACGGGTGGCAGTTCGAAGGGTGGATAAAACCTGCTGTTTCAGGAGTTACCGATAGGGTTGTGATCGCTTTTCACGGCTTCGATAGGACGGCTAAAGAAATGGAAAGCTTTATGCCCATCTACGATAGCAACACTGCACTACTGTCGGTCAACTTACTTCATCACGGAAAAAGCAAGCCTTTACCACCAATTAAAGTCGACAAAATTCTGCCACCAGATATATTAATGGCGGCCTTGGAAAAGATGATTAAAGAGAGATGGGGAAATGTTGAATCTGAGCTTCTTGGATACTCTATGGGTAGCAGGGTTGCGCTCAGTCTGTACGAAAATTTTCCCTTAAATTTTCATAGAATTATCGTCCTTGCTCCTGATGGACTGAAGATGGGTAAGCTCTACAAATTCGTGGTAAACACTTTGGTCGGACGATACTGTTGGGGGTTAGTAGATAAATTCCCTAGAATGAATCGATGGCTTATAGACTCACTGTACAAAGTGGGGTTAATCTCAAGTCACAAACACCACTTCGGTAGGTTTCACACTGATAATCCAGAGATAAGACAAAGGGTAGCTTATGGATGGGCTGGGCATAAGAGGTTTTGGCCTGATGAAGAAAAGCTAGTGGAATTACTCAAGAAAAACAAGAGTTTTGAAGCACACTTTGTGTTCGGTGACCGAGATAAAATCATACCCTACAAGTGGTCAAGTTCATTGAGAGAAAAGCTACAGGGTTTGGGAAACGTAAGGTTTCATATCATCCAAAGCGGTCATGTCATGAGGCATCCCGACACGGTTAATCAGATAAAGAGCGCTATTCAGAAATAGCCTTCACTACTCTGCCGCTAGAATACACCCACAGATATATGATTCCTTTTTCAGGAGAGCCAACTAGGCGACCGCTAAGATCGAGGACCTGAATCAGTTCACCTATAGGAAGTTCTTGTGGAATATCGTCTACGCCTATTGAGTTTGCGGGCACAGGTTGCTGCTGAGTGACGCAGTGAATCATCCCGCCGTAGAGAACTATGTTTCTGGAATTAACACCCACAACTACTCTATCAGGGTATAGCTCCTGAATTAGCCCATTTGCAACCTCATCCATAGGGTCGTCGTAGTTAGGAACGAGGACCACGGTATTTGCAACGTAGTAGTTCGCGTAAGTACATCTGAATCCTACGGGCTGTCCCCAAGTGGTTGTAACAGGGTATTGAGTGAGCGGGAGGTAAACATAGTTATACGGTTCACCGCTTGCATTCGTGGCGTTGAAAATGATTTCCCTGTCTGATGCGCTAACATACCAGTAGTTGAGATCCGAAGAATTCATTGTGACTATGGTGTTGTCGCCGTGAAATTTCAAGAAGCCGTCTATGTGTTGGTCCGTGATATCTTCCTGTCCTCCGAACTGTCCATCCAGCCAAATAAAATTCGTGACACCCAAATTCTGCGTCATATAGCCTTCAATTTCAGCCTCCGTTAATCCTGGGTTTCTATCGTTCCCCGTAATAGATGATCTAGTCGCCATCATGCTCCCTGCTCCGTCTATTTCAAAAGCTCCACCTTCGAGCACCATAGCATTAAGATCGACAACTGGAAGCCCCAGTTCTTCGCCTACAAATGCAGGGATCTCATCACACAATTCATAGGGTGTATCACCTCCCCATCCGTTAAACCCCCAGTCTAGAATCACTAATTCACCCTCGATATTATTAACGAAAATGGGACCGTTATCACGGACCCAATAATCGTCGTTAGGGCTTATGAAGAAGTCCACATTTTCCATAGCTACCCCAGCTTCTTCAAGCGCGCTATTAATGTGAACTACCTCTTCAGTATTGTAAGCGATAAGATGAACCTTCTCTCCTGTTACTAGTGCCTCTGTCATCGCAACCCATGTAGGTTCAGCGTCTTCTGCGCCTCCACCGTATGTGTAGTTATGTGGCCATTGAAGCCAAGTACCCTCGTGAGGGCTTTCTTCAAATGGCATGGTGTACATATATATCTGTGCGCTTGAAGAAAAGCTCAGTAGAGCGACAAATACCGAAAGGCTTACAATACTTAATCTCATTCTCTAAAATTAGAACTTAACGCTCAGACTAACAAAACCATTTCTTCCCGCCTGAGGGTAAACGTAATTCTCAGTAGTCGTAGCATTAGCACCGCCAGATCTATAGCTGTATGTCCAACCATTCGCACTGTACATATGGTCTAGTATATTGTTCGCGAATATGCTTAAGCCGAATTCTTTACCTGCTGCATTCTTCGTAGAGCATCTAATAATAACGTCATGCACTAAGTATGCTGGCAATGATGCTCTGTCATCATATAATGTAATGCCAGTGTAAATTGACCCTAAGCTTTCACGAATTGATGTGTTATCTAAGAACTGCTTACCTACGTATTTTGAAGCAAACTCTACATCTATTTTAAATGCCTCTTCAGAGAAGAAAGAAGTCCCATCCCATAGACTAACCCCGATAATACTTGACCCTACCACAGAAGGAGAGAAAGCAATGTCTGTGTCGTAATGAATAACATCATTAACGTAAGGCATAGACGAATCATAGTCATATATAACTTCTGTGAATTCAGGGATTTTATTCTGAGATAAAGTCAGGTTTCCATCCCATCTAATTCTAGGTGAAACTTGTACTCCAGCTTGAAGCTCAAGACCACGACGGTAAGACTCTTCTACGTTAACTCTGATGGGGCTACCCACATCGTTAAGCGCACCTGTTGCGATTAACTGATTGTGGTATTGCATCATATACGCTCCTATCTCCACAGCCCACTTTTCATGAGAGTGACGAAATCCTAATTCGAAATCCATTAGTTGTTCAGGTAGAATCTCAGTTGATTGAGGGCTGTCTAAATAATCACTTCTCGAAGGCTCTCTATGTGCTTTTGCGATAGAGAAGAAAGCTCTATTATTTGAATTGGGCATGAAATCTAATCCAAACTTAGGATTGAAGAAAGAAAGCGTGTCTCCGATTGTGAAGTCTCTGAGGTCCGAATCAATCCCTGTAGCAGAATACTCTACACTACGAACTTGAATCTCACCTTGAAATCTTAATTTATCATCGAGCAAGGCCAGAGTAGTACGCGTGTAAACACTCAAGTCTGTCTTAGTACCTACGTTATCGTAATATCTGTGTCCAGCATCTACGTTTTCCATTTCGATAATCTCCCCGAAATGACCTCCTTCGTATTGAGAATAGGCTCCTCCACCATCAACGGTGATGTTTCCGAAAGTCATGTTGACATTTAGAAGACCACCCTGAAGTGTGTTATCTAACCATCTACGACGGATAACGTCTGAAGTTTGTATAGCTGTATCTGGTGAGACTAAACCGTATGACTCGTAATCATCTCCGAGTTTTTGTTGCTCGTAAAAGCCATTGCCTAGGGTTTGGTATAAAGTAAGACCCACGTTAGCAATACCTACTGATTGATCAAAGTGAATCTGGCTATGGTTCTGCGCATAATCATCCACCTCATCCCCGTAAGTGTAGTAGTTATGGCGGCGGCGGTTTAATAATAAATCATTGATCCTAGTCGTGTCGGATCCGTATCCATACTCCCCGCTGTTATAAGCCCATTCAATGATTTCCTCATCTGTCGTTGCTTCGTCAGTAGCTAGTTGTGGAACTCCGTACCAAGCTTGGTAAGTGCGCTCTGTTCCGTTCATTTGAGTAAATGACACACGTCCAGTCTCCCAACGCTTAGTAGCAGAACCGTATAAAGAGAACAACTCACTAGTGGCTCTATCTATATATCCATCAGAGTTAATCTGTGAAACTCTACCATCAAATGACCAGCCATCGCCTATCATTCCTGTGGTCCACGACGCGGTCATTCTTCTTGAGCCGAAAGATCCTGCAGCCAGAACTGCAGAAATCTCAGGAGTAACAACTTTACCTAGGGTGTTAATGGCAACAGAACCACCGAAAGATGAAGGACCAACAGTACTGGTACCGACTCCCCTGTGGATTTGAAGATTGTTAACGCTTGATCCTAAATCTGGAAGATCCACCCAGTACACACCCTGCGACTCAGCGTCGTTAAGTGGCACACCATTAATCGTTACGTTTACACGAGTTGCATCAATACCTCTAATACGCATACCCGTATATCCTATTCCGTTACCTGCATCTGAAGTAACTACTACTGATGGAGAAAAACGGAGTAAGAATGGGAGGTCTTGTGAAGCATCACGAGCCTTAAGGTCATCAGCTGAAATATCTGTGTGAGCAAAGGGAGCTCTAGCATCAGAAGTCACAGCAGTAACGGCTGCGGGCTGAAGAAGGTTGATGGAATCGATTTGGGCTACTGAGAAAAAAGGAGCTAAAAATGCAGTGAAAAATAATAAATAGCGCATCTAAATATAAATTGAGTTTAATGACGCTGGAGTGCTTTTTGGGAAGACACTTTTGACAACTTCCTTTCCAGCATAATCTGGTAAGGTTCGAAGGGTATTATCTCAGCCATGCGGCACCCCTGCATCGGGGCAAAGGTAGTTATATTAGTGGCATGATGTCTCCGGAACTTATAAACCTTTGTGCTAGCAAAGCACTCGAGGCAGCTGGTGCAGGAGCTAGAGCGCTTCTAGACGTAATTACAGCTTCGGATGAGGAACTACACATTGAATCAAAACTCGACGGATCTCTGGTTTCAGATGCAGATTTCGCATCCCAAAAAGTTATAGCAGAGATTTTAGAACCCCTGAAAATTCCTATTTTAAGTGAGGAAGCGAAGGCACCTGAGTATTCAACTAGAAGGGATTGGGAGTTTTTCTGGCTAGTAGACCCACTTGACGGGACGGAATCGTTCCTCAAAAGCAGATCGGGTTTTGCAGTAAACATCGCTCTGTGTGATAATTCAGGCCCCATAATCGGAGTAGTAGCAGATCCTTTAACGAACACGATTTATTACGGCGTTGAAGGCATGGGTTTTTCAATATGCCAACTCGATGGCAGTAATTCACGGAGAGTAGTTACCCGAAAGGCTAGGAAGCCATTCAGGCTAGTAACTTCATGGAATGAGAAGGCTACAGTAAATGCGCTAACTCCTCCAGGGATAAATCCTAAAGATGTCGTGGCTAGGCCTGTGAGTGGGGCACTAAAGTTTTGTGAATTAGCCCTAGGTGAAGCAGAAATACACTCGCGAACCGGATCCTATATGGAATGGGATTGTGCTGCTGGAGACGGAATACTTCGTTCTATAGGAATAGATGTTATTGACAGAAACACAGGCGCGAGGATTAAGTACAACACGAAAGATCTGAGAGTAAACGGACTTTACTGTTCTAGGGTGTAACCCACGTTTGAAACCTAGCGATAAGGCCCCTCCTCAAACGTCTCGTACATCTCGTAATAGTTTGAGTAACGCTCCTCAGAAATCTTGCCTTCTTCAACTGCCTTTTTAACAGCACATCCAGGCTCACCTGTATGAACGCAATTGTGAAATTTACATCCAGAGATATAAGAAAATATCTCGGGGAATTGATGGTTGAGGGTTTGACGCTCTATGGTGATAAGTCCGAAGCCTTTAATACCCGGTGTATCAATTATAAACCCACCACCTGGAATAATGAACATCTCTGCAAAAGTGGTCGTATGCCTACCCTTAGAATGTGATTCAGAAACGTCTGCGGTCTTTAATTCTAAGCCCGGCATGAGGCTGTTAATGATGGTGCTCTTCCCTACTCCACTATGCCCAGCCAGTAAGTTAATTCCATCTTTTAGAGACTTTTTTAACTCCTGAATACCCTCTCCAGTAGTAGCAGAAACCTTAGCTATCTCGTAGCCGATATTAGAGTATATTCTTTCTAGCTCTTGCTGCCTCTCTTCAGAAGAAACATCATCTACTAGTAAATCAATCTTATTGAATACAATAGTTGTGGGGATTCCATAGGCTTCCGCAGTAACTAAAAATCTATCTATAAAACCAGAGGATGTTCTGGGAGATGCTATAGTGACGATAAGAAAAGCTCTATCTAAATTTGAGGCCACGATATGACTCTCCTTGGATAGGTTTACCGATTTTCTAGCGATGAAATTCTTTCTCTCTTCAATGGTATCTATCACTCCTATTTCGTCTTCAGACCGAACGAATAACACGGAATCACCTACAGCTATAGGGTTAGTGCTTCTTATCCCCTTGAGTCTGATTTTTCCTTTAAGTGTGCACTTTACTGTAGCTCCAGTAGAATCCTGCACATCATACCAAGACCCCGTAGAACGGAATACAGTACCTCGTTCCTGAGTGCCCTCTATCAACACGTCAACTTCTTAAATTCAGCCTCAAGACCTCCTTCGCTAGAGATGAAAACTTCAATACTATCATCCGCCACAATCTCGCCACGATTAATAATCACAACCCTATCACACATCGCCTCAACCTCTTGCATAATATGAGTGGAGAGCATCACCGTTCTATCATTTCCCATAGATTTTATCAAGGCTCTTATTTCTATGAGTTGATTAGGGTCCAAACCCGAAGTAGGCTCGTCTAATATCAGCACCTCCGGTTCATGTATAATAGCAGCAGCAAGTCCGACTCTTTGAAGGAACCCCTTCGATAACTCACTTATTTTCTTGTGAATCTCAGGTCTCAACCCCACTTTATCTATCACGAGCTCTACCCTGCTTTTAAGGTCTGTCAACTTATAAATACCACCCACGAACATCAGATACTCTCTGATGTACATTTCTTCCGGTAAAGGGTTATGTTCTGGTAGATACCCTAGACGACTCTTCGTTTCTAGAGGCGAATCGTCAACGTTAAAACCACAAACTTCTAACCTCCCAGATGTGGGAGGAAGGTATCCGGAAATCAATCTCATAAGAGTGGATTTACCAGCTCCGTTAGGCCCTAAAAGCCCCAAAACTTGTCCAGCAGGTATATCTAAACTCACGTCATTAAGGGCAGCTTGCCCATTAAAAACTTTCGTGACGTGATTGACTTCTATAGACATGCAACGAATATACCTCTCAAATCCACGTATTCATTACATCATACCACCCATACCACCTGGCATAGCTGGAGGCATTGCAGATCCTTCTTCTTCAATGTCAGAGATAACACACTCCGTAGTGAGCATCATCCCGGAAATCGAAACAGCATTCTCAAGAGCAACACGGCTAACTTTCGTAGGATCGATAACCCCAGCTGCGAATAACTTAACGAATTCTTCAGTTCTAGCGTTATATCCGAAATCGCCTTTTCCTTCCCTTACGGTATTTACAATAACCGCTCCTTCACCTCCTGCATTAGCAACTATTTGTCTTAACGGCTCTTCAACTGCTCTTACGACAATACTAATACCGGTTCTCTCGTCGGCATTTTCACATTCGACTTTATCAAGTTTAGAAGCAGCACGTATATATGCTGTTCCTCCACCCGGCACTATGCCCTCTTGAACAGCGGCTCTAGTAGCGTGAAGTGCGTCATCAACTCTATCCTTCTTCTCCTTCATCTCGACTTCAGTGGCAGCTCCGACATAAAGCACGGCTACACCTCCTGCTAACTTAGCTAAACGTTCCTGAAGTTTTTCTTTATCGTAATCAGAAGTAGTTGATTCTATTTGAGCCTTGATTTGACCTACTCTAGCAATAATATCCTTCTTTGTACCAGCACCGTTTACAATAATGGTGTTGTCTTTATCAATAGTGATTTTCTCAGCTGAACCCAAATCATCAATCGAAGTGTTTTCTAGCTTAAGGCCAGTCTCCTCAGAAATGACTTGGCCACCTGTTAGAATAGCGATGTCTTGAAGCATAGCCTTTCTTCTATCACCGAAACCTGGCGCTTTTACAGCAGCAATTTTCAGAGAACCTCTGATTTTATTTACCACTAGAGTGGCTAAAGCCTCTCCATCAACATCTTCTGCAATAATCAGAAGTGGTCTACCAGATTGAGCTGTTTGCTCGAGTACAGGAAGAAGATCCTTCATGTTGCTCACCTTCTTATCGTGAATCAAAATGTATGGATTCTCCAACTCCGTTTCCATTTTCTCAGGATTCGTAACGAAGTAAGGGCTTAGGTAACCTCTATCAAATTGCATTCCCTCAACAATAGTTACCGTCGTCTCCATGCCCTTTGCCTCTTCCACCGTAATAACACCTTCGTTACCTACAGTCTTCATTGCTTGAGCAATTAAAGCACCGATATCTTTATCGTTATTAGCTGAAATAGTTGCAACCTGTTCTATAAGTGAATTATCTGAACCTACTTCCTTGCTCATTTTCTTTAGCTCTGCAACTATAGCCGCTGATGCTTTATCCATTCCGCGCTTTAGGTCCATTGGGTTAGCTCCAGAAGCCACATTGCGCATACCTTCAGTAATTAATGCCTGAGCAAGAACCGTCGCCGTAGTAGTTCCGTCCCCTGCAACATCAGCTGTCTTACTAGCCACTTCTTTCACCATTTGGGCTCCCATATTCTGAACGGGATCCTTTAGCTCAATTTCTTTTGCAACAGTCACACCGTCTTTAGTAACGCTCGGTGCACCGAATTTTCTGTCTATTACAACATTTCGACCCTTCGGACCTAGTGTTACTTTAACAGCATTAGCGAGTGCATCAACACCCGCTTTTAAAGCTGCTCGTGCTTCTATATCAAATTTAATATCCTTAGCCATGTCTATTAATTATACTATTGCTAAAATGTCAGATTCTCTCATAATCATGTAATCCTTTCCCTCTAACTGAAGGTCTGTTCCAGAGTATTTTCCGTACAGAACAGAATCACCCACCTTTACGGTTGTAGGCTCGTCCGGTTTACCTGGCCCTACAGCAATCACTGTACCTCGTTGAGGCTTTTCCTGGGCTGTGTCTGGAATGATAATACCACTCATTGTGGTTTCTTCTGCCGCAGCTGGTTCAATTAGAACTCTATCTGCTAGAGGGCGAATATTTACTGACATGATAATATTTTCATATTTATTAAATGGCTGGTGTGATTCTGTACCAAACCATAACTATTCGACAATGAGTCACAAATTAAAAATTTCAACTTGAAAAAGAGTTGTTTAATTCTCCCCTTCAACAACAGGATCTCCGGCTGGATCTCCGGCTGGATCTCCGGCTGGATCTCCGGCTGGCTCTCCGGCTGGCTCTCCGAGTGATTCTCCGGTTGGCTCAGCAAACTCAGTTTGAGTACCTGAATTCAACAATGAGTCATCAACACCAGTATCAAGAGAAGAATCTCCGTTCATGATACCCGCGTACAGGCAAGAAACAAACAAAGCAACAACTAGGTACCAAGTGGTTTTCTCTAGAAAATCAGTTGTTCGTTGAACTCCACCCATTTGTGCTCCACCTGTAAAACCTGCGGCTAATCCACCACCTTTAGGGTTTTGGATAAGAATAACTGCTCCTAAAATGAAGCAAATAATTAAAATAACTGTAGTTAATAACATGTCTATTATAGATTCTTATTTTTTACTTAGCTTTTTAAGCTGGGCTGCAAAATAAACACTTTTATCAGGGTATTGCAAAGCTAACATCTTAAAAGCTTTCCTGGCGCGACCCATTTGCCCCTGTTTTGCATACAATTTTGCCATTGTTTCTGTGACCAAACTCGGGTCTTCCGCAAGTCCTTTGTTCGCCCATTCTATTGATGGCAAATCGATATCGCGAAGTGTTCCTATTGTGGGTTTATCAATTTTCAAGAACGAATCAATAATCGCTGCTGCACCACGTTCTACTTGAGGTTGAGCATGGCCACCTGAGCCGAATTCTGTGACCTCAGCTCGTTCAGCGAGCCACTTACCGAACAGGGAATTAGGCACTGCAACCTCGATTATTTCAGGTTCATCACCTTCAATATTTGAGCTATTTGTAAGATCTTTTTTACTGTCCGAATTTAAAGGTATTTTTTTTGTTAAATTTTCTTCTGAGCTCGAATTTTCGGTCAAATTCTCTATTTCAGCCTCAATTGATGACGAAATGGCTTCCACTACGTCTTCACGTAGGGATGTTTCTTCGTCATTTAAGTCAGAATCATCTGATTTATCAGAATGCCAAATCAAATCGACGAGTTCATCTTCACTCACCTCATCTGACAATTCTATTTCCTTATGAATTTCTCTCGCTTGAACTCTAAAGGATTCAGCAAACATAACATCGAATAACGCTTTTCTAGAGGTGCAATGAGCCGCAGCAGCTAAGAGATCTTTCCTTTGATCTAGATGCCCAGCTTCTTTAGATGCTTTCGCAAGTAGCATCCTGAATGGTCCACTATATGGATATTCCTCAACAAGCTGAACTAATTCATCTCGCATCTCTGCAAGACTCTCATCTTTGAGATCGATTAATCCGTTGAGTTTACTAATATTCATTTCTATTCAAATATCACCAATTTCCAAGACTAGCGTTAAAAATATCCTGAGATAATAGAACACCTATCTCCTTTACTATTTCATCCTCCATAGAAAACACGTCTTGGGTGCTTGGTAAATCTACAAATCTGTTGAAGTTTCTTTGAAAGCTTAGAGCATTATCTAGTGTGTTCGTGTAGATGACATCCACGGTAATTGTAATTCGGTTTGCACCAGCCGTTTCGTCGCCCTGAACATTAATGGGCTGAACTACCCATCCCACAACCTTCGCTTCAAATTTCAGCTCACCGTTCGAACTCTCAAGCCTGAGGGTTGATTGTCTTTGGACTCTATCAATTAAAGCCTCAGTAATTGCTTGAGCGGATGTAGCTGAGACTAGTGGGTGAATGGCCTCGAAGGGTTTCACAGAGAATGTTGTTGCACCAGATGTGGCGGCACCATAAGGAGAGTAAGCTCCACATGTGGATAGTAACACACACATAAACATCAATGTGAACACCCTCATTTTAGATCGTATTCCTTGATTTTACGGTAGAGAGTTCTTTCTGAAATCCCTAGTTCCGTTGCTGCGAATTTTCTTTTGTTCTTATGCTTATCCAGTGCTCTTTTTATCAATTCTCGTTCTGAATCTATTAAGGAAAGACTAGGTTGTATCTCCATGACCGTTGAAGAATCTTCCTTCCGCAACACTACGGGGAAAGCACCCGAAGATGTTGTCTGTTCCGATTTATCGAAAACCCTTTTAACTAATTCTTCATCATCGGCATTGAGTTGCCCACCCTTTTCTATCACCCCCAGAACTAAAGTCTTCAAATCATTTAACTCACCTTTCATATCAAAAAGAACCTTGTAAAGCATCTCGCGCTCGTTTTGGCCTGAATCACCACTCTCAAACCCATCTTCTCCACTAGTTATTCTAGCTGGAAGTTGAGATCGAGATGTCTCAGGTAGATATCCCAGCAAAGTATCTGAGTCTATTCTTCTCTCTGTTTCTAAAACTGACATTTGCTCAGTAATATGCTTGAGCTGCCTTATGTTACCCGGCCAAGGATAATTCTGAATTATCTCTATCGCATCTGAGGATAATGATAATGGTGGCATTCTGTGCTTCTCACTGAAATCCGTAGTAAACTTTCTGAAGAGCAAATGAACATCGTCAGATCTGTCTCTCAGTGGAGGCATAATAATGGGCACTTGATTAAGCCTGTAATATAAGTCTTCCCTGAATTTTCCCCTTTTAAAAGCCTCATCAAAATTAACATTGGTGGCAGCCACCACCCTCACATCCGTTGTTTGCGGTATGGAAGATCCGACCTTCATAAATTCACCAGACTCGAGTACTCTCAGCAATCTAACTTGTGTCGTTACAGGCAATTCAGCGATTTCGTCAAGGAATATAGTTCCGCCATCAGCTTCCTCGAAGTAACCCTTCCTAGATTCAGTTGCACCTGTAAATGATCCTTTTACGTGACCGAACAGCTCTGAATCAATAGTTCCTTCCGGTATAGCGCCACAATTAACGGCTATGTACTTCCCGTGTTTTCTTTTACTGAATTGATGCACAATACGTGGCATTATTTCCTTGCCTGTACCGCTTTCTCCCAGAATCAAAACAGAAAGATCTGTCGGAGCTACTTGTGCGGCGACAAATAAAGCCCTGTCCAATGTGGGGCAGTTTCCTATAACACCGAACCTTTGTTTTATGGCTGCAGTATTCATGCGTCAGCTTTGTCAGTAGTTAATTCTCCTCTCAATGTAACGGTGGTACAACTAGTAGCTCTAACATTAACGTAATCACAAGGCTGAGCATTTTCTTTAGGAAAAACAATCACAGAATTGTGAGTAGTGCGTCCATAGTATTCCTCTGGATTTTTTTTACTTGGCCCCTCCACCAACACCCTGTAAACCTTCCCCACTAATGCCTCTGTAATAGATGATGCGTACTCCCTTTGCATTTTTATTATCTCGGTTAACCTAGCCGATTTGATTTCCTCTGGAACATCGTCATCAAACTTTCTCTCAGCTAAAGTTTTAGGTCTTTCGCTGTACTTAAAGTGGTATGCCATAATGAACCCAACTTCTTTCAATAAAGTCAGTGTTTTAGAGTGTTCTTCTTCAGTCTCACCACAGAACCCAGTAATGATATCCGTAGACAATTCACAACCTGGCAAAATATTCTTAATCGCTGCAATTCTATTCAAGTACCATTCCCTAGTATATCCTCTATTCATCCTTTTCAGAACAGTACTAGCTCCAGATTGAACGGGCAGATGAATGTATTTACATATATTCTCATGCCTAGACATAGCATGAAGAACATCGTCAATCATGTCTTTTGGATGGCTGGTAGAGAATCGCACCCTTAGGTCGGGATCCACCACAGCAACCATTTCTAGCAATTCAGCGAAGCGCACGACCGGTAATTCAGGGTCCTTGACATTTCCTTTAATATCCAAATTCCATTTGTAGGAATCTACGTTTTGGCCTAAAAGAGTAACCTCCCTATATCCTTTCTCGAATAAATCATGAGCTTCTGCCACAATACTATGCGGATCTCTACTCCTTTCTCTACCGCGAGTAAACGGAACCACGCAGAAAGAACACATGTTATCACAACCACGCATAATGCTTATGAACGCCGTGACGCCAGATGAATCAAGCCTAATAGGACTTATTTCCGCATAGGTTTCCTCACGAGAAAGAAGCACGTTAACTGATTTCTGACCACCCTCAACTTGCTCAATCAAATTAGGTAAATCTCTGTAGGCATCGGGACCCACAACCAGATCCACAAGCTTTTCCTGCTCTAGCAAACTCTCCTTGAGGCGTTCGGCCATACAACCGAGCATACCCACAACAAGTTTGCGGTTTTTTCTTTTATACTGTTTGAACTCATTTAACCTGTTCCGCACTCTATCCTCAGCCTTTTCTCTGATGGAACAAGTATTAACTAAGATCAAATCGGCTTCCTTCTCGTCTTTCGTGGTAGAATAGCCTACTTCACTTAAGATCGATGCAATAATCTCAGAATCTGAGAAGTTCATTGCACAACCGTAACTCTCCAAATAAAGTTTTTTACCTGAAGTTGGGGCGTCAACGACAAGGGCTTCGCCCTGACGTGACTCATCGATGGTTTTATCTCCTTCTCTCATAATAATTATATGCAAATGTATGGAGAGTTATTAGCACTGACAAATTGTCACCCCTAAAGGGGTAAGTTTAAAAGTGGAAAAAGTTCTTGTAATAAGGTGTCGAGAATGAATAGTTTTTAGTTTCTTTGCCTCCGAAATTCATTCCCATGCCGAAAAATCTAGTCATAGTCGAGTCACCTGCAAAGGCAAAAACAATTGAAGGTTACCTAGGAAAGGACTTCATTGTGAAATCTAGCTTTGGTCACATCAGAGATCTCAAGAAAGGAGACAAAGCGATTGACATCGACAATGAATTCGAGCCGCAGTACGAGATTACCGCCGACAAAAAAAAGGTTATAGCTGATTTAAAGAAGGCGATGAAGGGGACGGAAATGGTTTGGTTAGCAACAGATGAGGATAGAGAGGGGGAGGCAATTTCATGGCATTTGGTGGAAGCTTTAGGTTTAAAACCAGAAAACACAAAGCGAATTGTTTTTCACGAAATTACTAAACCTGCAATTCTTAAAGCTATAGAAAACCCACGCGAAGTGGATATCAATCTCGTTAATGCACAACAAGCTCGAAGAGTATTAGACAGGCTTGTGGGCTTCAACCTTAGCCCAGTTCTATGGAAAAAAGTGAAGCCTGGTCTTAGTGCTGGACGGGTGCAAAGTGTGGGTGTTAGAATTATCGTGGAGAGGGAGAAGGAGATTGAAGCACATGTCCCATCATATAAATTTAGAGTCGTAGGGGAATTTAAAACAAGCAACGGCAAGAGTGTAAAAGCGGAATGTAAAACTCGTTTTGAAACAGAAGCCGATGCAAAATCATTTCTTGACAAGTGCAACGGATCCTCTCACACGGTAAGCTCTCTAGAAACAAAACCAGGACTTAAAAAGCCTACTGCTCCATTTACAACTTCTACTATTCAGCAGGAAGCATCTAGAAAATTAGGATTCTCTGTTTCACGCACTATGAGCGCAGCCCAGAAGCTTTACGAAGCAGGACTCATCACTTACATGCGTACAGACTCAGTTACCATGAGCGATCTAGCACTCGATGGAGCAGCATCTTTCATCTCATCTACATATGGTGCAGAATATTCGGAAACCCGAGTATATCAGAATAAATCGAAAGGAGCGCAGGAAGCTCACGAGGCGATAAGACCTACCGATTTCGCTGTCAGTACATACAAAGGAAGAGTTGATGAAGAAAAACTTTATGGGCTTATTTGGAAGAGAGCTATTTCTTCTCAAATGGCAAATGCTAGACTTGAAAAAACCACTGTTAAAATAGATATTTCTAATAGTAGTGAAGTATTTACAGCGAAAGGTGAGGTGATTACTTTTGAAGGTTTTTTAAAAGTATATCTTGAGGGGACCGATGATGAAAACGAGGAGGATACAAAAGGCTTATTAGCTCAGATGACTCAAGGCGAAGTCATGCAAAGAGACGCTATAGTTGCCACACAACGATTTACAAATCATCCACCGCGTTATACTGAGGCTAGTTTAGTGAAAAAGCTTGAAGAGCTTGGAGTAGGTCGTCCCTCAACGTATGCATCAACCATCAACACTATACAAAAACGTAGATACGTGGATATACCAGAAAGGGAGGGGACTCTTCGCGATTACTCAGTATTAACATTAGTAGACAGCACTGTAGAATCTGCTGTACAAACTGAGAACACTGGTGCAGAACGAAATAAGCTTGCACCTACAGATATCGGCTACGTTGTCAATGATTTCTTAATCGAGCATTTCGGTGAAATTCTTGACTATCACTTTACAGCAGGTGTTGAAGAGCAATTCGATATCGTTTCTCAAGGACAGCAAAACTGGACTGATATGATAAAGGATTTCTACGCTCCATTTAAAGACACGGTTGATAAAACAACTGAAATTGCGAACCGTGCTGATGGAGAACGAATCCTAGGTGATGACCCAGAAACAGGCAGGCAAATATTAGTAAGAATTGGAAAGTTCGGACCTATGGCCCAGCTAGGTGCATCTGGGGAAGAGGATCAGAAGTTCTCATCACTACAAGATGGTCAGTCAATCAGATCAGTAACGCTAGATGACGCATTATTACTGTTTAAACTACCTAGAGACCTCGGTGAATTCGAAGGCAAGGTGGTGAAAACAAGCATTGGTAGATTCGGACCATATGTTGCTCACAACTCTAAATTCGTCAGTATAAAGAAGGATAGTGACGATAACCCATACACACTAGAACTACCTAGAGCAATTGAGATTATTGAAGAAAAAAGAGCAGCTGATAAAGCCGCTTTACTTCGCGTTTTCGAGGAAGATGAAGATATTAGAATTATCGAGGGACGTTGGGGGCCATTCATTAAAGCTGGCAAGAAAAACGTGAAAATACCCAAAGGCGAAGAGTGGGAAAGCATCGACTTCTTAAGAGCTCAAGAATTGATCGTAGAACACGACAATCGCCCTCCTAGTAAGAGGAAGGGTGGGAAAGGCAGGCGGAAATAACAATTCAGTGTGGACTGTATTTTAAAACCGATGTAAAATCACCGGTTTCGCGTGCGTTATTGTGCCCGATTGTATAGATACCACACATGAGTCAAAGATTATTCGAACTACTACAGCCCGTTCAGCAAATTGCTTATAGCAACCCTGAGGGAACAGCACGTATAGTTGATAAAATAGAAATTCATCGCTTCGATCTAGAGCCTTCAATTGAAGGGTTCCGGGTGGCGTTATTTGGAGTTAATGACGGTAGGAACAGTGGAGACAATGAAGGCTGTTCTGCTGGCCCAGACGCTATCCGGTCTTGGTTATATCGCTTAACCCCCCAAACACGCTGGGCACCAGTAATTGATTTAGGAGATGTAAGATCTAGTTTTAATGAAGAAGACACCGAATCTGCAGTAATTGCTATTGTGGCTGAATTAGTCCAAATGGGAATCATCCCTATCATGTTAGGAGGCGGTCAAGACTTAACCTATGCGATGTATTCTGCTTTAGAAAGTATAGGTAGGCCTATTAATGTGGTGACTGTAGACCAAAGACTAGATTTCGGCGGAGACCCCGAAACACATACTTCCAGAAACTTTATGAATAAAGTGGTACTACACGAACCTAATTATTTATTCGATTACGTCAATGTGGGTCACCAAGGATATTTATCTGATCCAGACACTTTAGAACTTCTAGAGCGTCTACAATTTGAAGCTATACGATTAGGAGAGGTTCATTCTAACACAAAGCTTATCGAACCTACACTCAGAAATGCAGATTTAATATCTATAGACCTGGGAAGCATTAGAGCGGCAGATCATCCTGCTTCTGTACATGCAGGGCCTAACGGTATCACAGCTTCAGAGATATGTCAAATAGCCCGATATGCTGGACTAAGTGACAGAATGGTTGCTATGGGAGTATTCGAACACAACCCTGATTTAGATGATAGAGGAAGAGGAGCTCATCTTGCAGCACAGGTGGTTTGGCACATGTTAGATGGTATCTTCTTTCAGACAGGCGACCACCCCAAATGTAGCTCTGAAGAATACACTCGATACGTAGTGGACCTACCCGGAAATGATCATGAAGTGGCGTTTTTTAAGTCCTCGAGAAGTGATAGATGGTGGATGGACGTTCCCATCCCTAATTCAAAGGTGAATAAAAATGACGTGCATCATCTCGTGCCATGTGCTTATGAGGATTATAAAGAAGCTGCAAGTGGTCAATTACCTGACCGTTGGTGGCGAACATATCAGAAATTAGCATGATAATATCTGAAAATTCCTTATCTTGCCACACTTCGGTTAACCCCGAAACCTGTGAAACCCTTGAAATCAACGAGTTAACATGATTCGTAGTTATTTACTTATGTCAATAGTTGTCCTAATGGCCGCTTCAATGAGCGCTCAACAGGACCCTCAGTTTACCCAATGGTATATGGACCACACAACGTCCAATATTGCCGCTGCGGGCCAAACTAATCTTACTAACGTTAATGGTTTTTATAGAAACCAATGGGTGGGGCTCGATAAAGCTCCCGTAACGACTTTGTTTAACCTAGATGGTCAGCTTGGATTCATGCCAGGAGCTTTCGGAATTCAATTCTACCAAGATGAGTTGGGCCCTGAAAACAACACTATGGTGAAACTAGGTTATGCATATTCCCTTGCTCCCTTCTCTGGTGGAACTGTTATTAGTTTCGGGACATCCGTCAGCTACTTCAGTAAGAAACTCGGTAACAACTGGATTGCTATTGATCCATGGCAAGAAGATGATGCAATACCGAATGATCAAATGACAGCGTCAGCTATCGATTTAGATTTTGGGGTTTATATGCACAACCAAGACAAGTACTATGTGGGTCTATCGTCTACACACCTCCTACAGTCTGAGCTTTCTCAAATGAGCATCACACCTGCAAGACATTATTACGCAATGTCAGGTTACAATTTCGCTCTTAATGGCGACAACTTAGTACTAAGATCTAACTTCCTAGCAAAAACAGATTTTAATGCTACAGCCATAGACTTCAACGTAAATGTTTTGATAGAGGAAATGTTCTGGGTCGGTGCATCATGGAGACCTAACGATGCTGTCTCCCCTGTCGCGGGCTTACAACATCGTATTGTTAAAAAGGATCCCGTTAGCTACAACGAGCAGTTCTTTAGACTTGGCTACTCTTACGATATCACGACATCTGAACTACAGACATTCTCGTCTGGTTCACACGAAATTTTTCTCTCTTACTCTTTTAAGTTTGAGTCAACACCTATTCAAAATAGGTATGCTAATCCACGCTTCTTATAATAATCTATTATTAAAAGCCGTATATTAAATACCTCCTGTAAAAATGAAACAATTACTCAATATGAATAAGTTCCTTCTATTCTTAATCGCACCAGTACTGCTTGCTGGATGTAATATGGATTCCCAGGGCGATCTCATTGGGGTTCAACAACGTGAATACTGGACTCAAGAAAACCCGTATGGCATGAACTACATCCACTTCGGATCGTTCACGATGGGCCCTAGTGATCAAGACGTACCCTATGCACTCAACACTCGTGCAAAAACCGTGACCATTCCAGCTTATTATATGGATATTCACGAAATCTCTAACAACGAGTATCGTCAATTCGTGAATTACGTACGTGACTCACTATTCTTAAACACAATGGCTGAGAATGACGACGAACGTTATTTTTATGCTGAGAATCAAGAAGGACAAGAACTAGATAGATTCATTGACAAGGGTTACATTCTTATATGGAACGAGCCTATTGACTGGACAGACGAGGATATTTTCGAGATTCTTTACGATGAATATTTCCTACAGGGATCTGATAGATATTACAACCGTAGAGAGATCGATACTAGAAAACTGAACTATCGTTACACCTGGTTCAACCTAGAGATGGCTTCAAATAAAAATTCTAGAGATGAAGAGTACGGTGAAGTGAATGAACTAAATCAACTACACTCTGTTCGTAGATACTCAGACCGATCTCAATTTGTTGTTGAGGAAATAATCAACGTATACCCTGATACTTTAGTTTGGATTCATGACTATTCTTACTGTTATAACGAACCGTATGCTGAGAATTATTTTTGGCATCCCGCTTATGATGAATACCCTGTGGTGGGTGTGACATGGGGGCAAGCCGTAGCATTCAACGCTTGGAGAACCCAGATAATGAATTCATGGAGGATGAATGAGGGCTCAACATATATTCAAAAATTCCGTCTTCCATCGGAAGCTGAGTGGGAATTTGCCGCTAGAGGTGGAAGAGACCTTGCACCATTCCCTTGGGGTGGACCTTACATTAGAAATCAGGAAGGATGTATTCTTGCTAACTTCAAACCTATGAGAGGCGACTACGTAGAGGACGGAGCTGCATACACTGCCCCTGTTAATGCTTATACTCCTAATGATTACGGACTATACAACATGGCTGGAAACGTTGCAGAATGGACGAACACAGCATTTGATGAAACTGTTTATGATTTCGCATTTGACTTAGCCCCTGATTATGTTTACCATGCTAAAGTTGATGACCCACCTGCTCTACACAGAAAGGTGATTCGCGGTGGATCATGGAAAGATATAGGCTACTATCTACAAACTGGTACCAGATCTTATGAGTACAGTGATACCGCAAAAGCATATATCGGATTTAGATCAGTCATGTCCTACCTCGGTCGTGGAAAGAGTGGTCCTAGAGAAGATTGGAACTAGTTCTACTATAAAGTTTAAGAAAAGTAAATACCTATACATTCTTAAGAAAGTCCTAAGAAAGAAATAATTGAAACAAATACCATCAATATAATGAAACCAGGAAGCAAAAGTTGGAAAAACCTAATGTCAAAGCTCTACGGAATTGGAGCATCAATCGTTATTATCGGAGCTCTTTTTAAAATTGAGCACTGGGAATATTCATCTCAATTATTGATTTTAGGTCTTGGAACAGAGGCGGTAATATTTTTCTTCTCAGCATTGGAGCCACTACCACATAATGATCCTGACTGGACGCTTGTGTATCCTGCTCTAGCAACAGGTAAAGAATCAAAAACCGCAGTGCAAGAATTAGATGCTTTATTGACAGATGCTAATATTGATTCTAAAACTTTGAAGAACCTCGGAGATGGCATGCGTAATCTGGGTGATCAAGCTAATAAGATGAGTGACATGGCTGATGCAGCTGGTGCAACTCAAGAATTTAGCGATTCATTAGTAAAAGCATCTAATAGAGTGAATGAGATGGCTGACACATATGAAGGAGTTTCTTCATCTCTAACAGGACTCGTAGGCTCTCAAGATGCTAGCAACTCTGCGGGCGAGAATCTTCAGAGAATGAATACTAATCTAACTTCTTTAAACACTATGTACGAAATGCAACTTACTCAACTTCAAGAGAACAAGGAGCTTTACGCTGGCATGGGTGAATTAGTTAAAACACTAAATGATAGTGTCGAGGATACTAAGGCTTACAAAGAGCACATTGCTGAGTTAGCGAACAATCTAGCGAGTCTTAATACTGTTTACGGAAATATGCTCAACGCTATGGGCAACCGTAGTTAATTAACTAACTACTTAATAATTAAGTCATGGCAGGAGCTAAAGAGACACCGAGACAGAAGATGATAGGGATGATGTACCTCGTCCTTACTGCTCTTCTTGCCCTCAATATATCGAAGGAAGTCCTTAATGGATTTGTAAAGGTTGAAAACAGCCTTATTTCTACACTTAATGCTATTGCAGATAAAGGGGATGAAACTCACTCTACTCTTTTTGCAAAATATTTAGCTAATGAAGAGAAAGTAAAACCATTCTACAATCGAGCAGAAATCGTTAAATCTGATGCCGATAGTCTAGTAACGTACATATCTCAACTTAAAGCTCGTTGTATGTCAACCTCTGAGGGTGACTATAAAGAGCAAGAACTTGTAGACTTCTCGAAATATTATGGTCAAGATTCTAATGGTAGAGATACTGTTTTGAATTTAGGGCTCATCGACAAGCAAGACGAGTACACTGAACTTACTGGTTTCATGGTAGGTTCCGAAGCTAACGCACCTAAGGAAGGCGACTGGACAGCGCGACAACTTAGACATGCTATAGAAAAGTATAGAGATGATCTCATGGACATTTCAGTAATTGATGTAAAAGGTAGCGTTCGAACATTACCAGACAACATTAAGAAGAATTTAACTGAACGATTCTCTTTTGAAGATGAAGAGGAAGATGGTGAAATGGTACTGTGGGAAGCTGCAAACTTTTACGATGTCCCTCTAGCTGCTGTAATGCCACTAATGTCAAAAATGATAATTGATGTGGAGGATGCGGAAGCTGAAGTTTTAACTTGGTTACTGAATCAAATTGAATCTAAAAGCTTAAAGTTCTCAGAGGTTAAGCCTATGGTATTCCCTCAGTCTAACTATATAATTAGGGGTGACACTATTAGAGCTAACATTCTTTTAGCTGCTTTTGACCCTACTAGAAGATCTGAAATTTATCTAGAAACAGAGCGATGGGACGGAGTGGATTCATCAGAAGTAGATTTTGCTAATTTGGAGAAATTGGATTTAAATGCTGATGGTGATGGCTTGTTTTCTTTAGCATCAAAGTCTATGAACATGGGACAATATTCATACCGCGGTGTGATTAGATACCAGGGTCCAGACGGAGACATGCAATCAAAAGACTTCCTCACACCAATATTCACAGTAGCAGAAGCTGCTCTTGTAGTATCTCCTATTAAGATGAACGTTTTCTATAGAGGTCTTGATAATCCTGTAAAAATTAGTGTGCCAGGTGTAGCAAACGACAAGTTACAAGTGAGTATTTCATCAGGTCACAAGATTAGAAGACAGTCAGATGGCTCATATAACGTAACTCCATCTACTTCAGTTTCTAAAAGGGAAGCAGTAATATCAGTCAGAGGTGAAATGCCCGATGGTAGCATTGTGAGTCTCGGAACTGCTGATTTTAGAATTAAGAGGATTCCTGATCCAGTACCCATGTGGACAGGTAAGGGACTATCTGACATCTCTATATCTAAATCTAAGATTTTGGGATTTGCGCCGCTTGGGGCATTAATGGAGAATTTCGATTTCAAGGTGGATGTACGAGTAAAGAGTTTCACTATGCGGGTAGTTAAAAATGGTACAGTTACAGATTTACCTTCTAAAAATAATAAAATAACCGATGCCATGAAAGAGAGTTTAGGTAGACTTCCTAAAGGGAATTCAATATCTTTTATCAATATCATGGTAGGTATGCCAGACGGTACTGTACGTAGGATATCCTCGTTGACGTTAAAAGTAACTAACTAAATTAATTTTCTAAATAGATTTAGGATGAATGATTTTTTAAAATACTCGCTGCTAACTGTAGCTATTGCAATGCTCTCGATAGAAGGGAATGCTCAAGTTCAAAATGTTCTTGACGCTGCCTATGTTAGGGAAACTAACCTAACTAAGCGCGTAATCCCGTATCCTCATCTCCGCGAAGCGGATGTCATGTATATGCGACGAGTTTGGCAAGTGATGGATCTACAACAGAAAATCAACCATCCTTACTACTTTCCGACAGTACCTATTAAAGACCGAAAGAACTTATTTGATGTTATTCGTCAGGGATTACTTATTGAAGGTTCACTAGTTGCATACAGTACTGGTGCGATAGATGATGATGAATTTCAAATCCCTCTTCTACCAGACAGTGTGTTTAAGTTGTTAAACATTATTACGATAGAAGACGAGTATGCAGATGATGGTTTAACCATAATCGGCGAAAAAAAGGTTGAAACTGCAATAAAGTCTGACGATATCACTAGATATATGCTGAAAGAGGATTGGATTTGGGACAGACAAAGAAGTGAAAGATATGTTCGCATAATTGGAATAGCTCCAATGATGGAAAAGTTTGATGAAAACAGCGGCAACAGTCTTGGGTACACTCCATTATTCTGGCTGTACTACCCAGAATGTAGATATGTTTTCGCTAATGCTGATGTATTCAACTTATTTAATGATGCACAAAGAAGAACGTATGAGGACTTATTCCAAAAGCGTTATTTCGCAAGTTATATTATTAAAGAGTCTAATGTATACGACCGTACAATCTTATCTTACGCAAAAGGGAGGGATGGCTTAGCTGAATCTGAACGAATTAAAGAGGAACTGTTCATACTAGAGCATGACCTATGGCATTACTGACATAGTATGTATTTAATATTTAGACGGGAGGCTTTATGGCTTCCCGTTTTTTATTTACGAACTTCGCGGCCTCATGCTGACAGTAACCCAATTAGGAGTAAATTTTGGAGAGCGTACTCTTTTCGAGGGGCTTAATCTTTTTATAGGCAAAAGGGACAGAATAGGCCTCGTGGGACGTAATGGGGCGGGTAAATCTACCCTTTTGTATATTCTTGCAGGTATCAACAAACCATCTGAAGGTACAGTTAGCTATCCTAAAGACTATAAGATTGGTTACTTGCCCCAGGAGATGAAGCACAATGAGGGTGAGACCGTATACAACGAAGCTTATGGTGCTTTTAAAGAAGTAAAGGATCTGGAGACGAGGATAGAGGAGATTACATATGAAATATCAAATCGCTTAGATTATGAATCAGATGAATATGGCAACTTAATTGATGAGTTGACAGAAGCTAATGAGAGGCTTGATATCATCGGTGCTGGAAATTTAGAGGAGAAGATTCAGAGGGTTATGCAAGGTCTGGGATTCTCTGAAGCTGATCTTAAAAGAAAAATGAGTGAGTTCAGTGGTGGGTGGAAGATGAGGGTAGAACTAGCTAAACTTCTGCTGACTAATCCTAATCTATTACTACTTGACGAGCCAACGAACCATTTGGATATTGAGTCTATTGAATGGCTTGAGGGCTTTCTTCAAAACTATCCGGGAGCGATATTGCTCATATCTCACGATAGACAATTCCTCGACACTCTAACACTGAGAACAATTGAGATAAGTCCTTATAAGTTGTTTGATTTTAAAGCTCCTTATTCTAAATACCAAATTTGGCGTCAAGAAGAAAGAGATAGGCAAGTACAAGCTTTTAAGAGTCAGAAAAAATATATAGAAGAAACTCAAATCTTGATAAATAAATTCAGGGCGAAAAAGAATAAAGCTGCCTTTGCTCAATCACTTATAAAGAAACTTGATAAACTAGAGCGTGTTGAGGTGGATCAAGGTGATACCGCTAAGATTAAATTCAGGTTCCCCCCTGCCCCACGTACGGGGAAGGTAATCTTTGAAACAAAAAAACTAGCAAAGTCCTTTGGTTCATTAGATGTGTTTAAGGACGTGAACTTAATCATGGCTCGACGTGAGAAAATAGCATTAGTGGGAAAGAATGGTGCAGGAAAAACTACCCTTACTAGGATATTACTAGGTTTAGAATCATATGTTGGAGAGCTTATAAAGGGACACAATGTCGATGTGGGGTATTACGCCCAAAACCAAGCCGAAGAATTAAATAACAAAATGACTGTCCTAGAAACCTTAGAAGATGAGGTAACGAAAGATAGCAATGTGAATCTTAGATCAATGCTAGGATCGTTTCTATTCTCGGGTGAAGATGTCGACAAAAAGGTAAGTGTGCTAAGTGGTGGAGAGAAAGCAAGATTAGCCCTTTGCAAACTTCTTCTACACCCATACAACGTGCTGATTCTTGATGAGCCTACAAACCACTTAGACCTAAAGTCTAAGTCTGTACTCAAGGAAGCTCTGCAAGCTTATGATGGATCCTTGATCGTAGTTTCTCACGATAGAGACTTTCTGGGTGGTTTAACCGAGTTTGTTAACGAGGTAACACCTACAGGACTTAAACGGTATATCGGTGATATTAAGACATTCCTACACGAAAAACATGCTGCTAGTATAGGTGCATATGAAGCGTCAAAAACTGGAGAACGAGTAATCGGAAAAGGAAAATCTCACGGACCTAAATCTGATTCAGATGGACCTTCCCAAAACGCTTTGGAGAGAAAAGAAAAAATCAGGCGCGATAAGTCTATAAGAAAAGCCATTAAAACAGTTCAGAGATTAGAAAAATCTGTCGCTAAAGTTGAAGACGAGTTAAGGACAAAGAATGAGGAACTTGCTAACATTGACACTTCAGATAGGTCGAAGATGACTGAACTGTCATATGAATTTGAAGCAGTTCAGAAACGTCATGACGAACTAGTTTCTCAATGGGAAGAAGCACTAACGAAAAAAGAAGCTTTAGAAGAAGACTAGACGACTAGTTTACTTTGCGACACCACCTAAATAAGCCTTCCACTTAGCGATTATCTCTGCCATATCAGCGGATAATTCTGATTCGAAGGATACAAATTTCTTTGTTTTAGGATGAGTGAAACCTAATGTTTTAGCGTGTAGGGCTTGCCTAGGAAGAATTGAAAAGCAATTCCTGAGGAAGGAATTATATTTCCCGCCGGGAGCTCCCTTAACAGCTACATTACCACCATATCTAGGATCACCAAAGAGAGGGTGACCTATGTATTGTAAATGAACACGGATTTGGTGTGTCCTTCCTGTCTCTAGTTTACATTCAAGTAATGTTACAGGACCTAGGCGTTCTAATACTCTGTAATGAGTTACCGCATGTTTTCCTTCGTCTCCGTCTGGAAAGACTGCCTGAACAGTTCTATTAGTTCTAGAACGAGCAATATGGCCCTCAATAGTGCCGTCTTCTTTTACATCACCCCAAACTAAAGCATGATAACGCCTTTCAACTGTACGTTCGAAAAACTGTTCGCTAAGTTCTGTAAGTGAACGTTCTGTTTTACCAAGAACCATCAATCCAGTAGTGTCCTTATCTAGCCTATGCACTAAACCTGGACGTGGAGTAGGTGAACCCTCTAGTGAAGGTAGGTTTTGGAGATGGTATAAGATACCATTGACTAATGTCCCTGTGTAATTACCATGACCCGGGTGAACTACCAGATCCATCGGCTTGTTTAAAACTATTACCGTATCATCTTCATAGATGATATTTAAATCCATCTTTTCGGGAAGTAATTCAAATTCATAGACGGGTTGAGGCATCTCCACTGTTACAGTGTTACCTGCTCTGACTCTATAGTTAGATTTGACAGACTCACCATTGACTCTGATATATCCAGTTTTAGCAGCCATCTGAAGTTTATTGCGACTAATATTCGCTATACGAGTCATTAAAAATTTATCAACTCGTAATGGCTGTTGTCCTGGGTCTGCTTTAATCTTATGATGCTCAAACAGCTCTTCGGACTCCTCAAATGGCTCAATATTTTCTTCTGCTTCTGACATCTGTAAATTATTTAATGAGGCAACACGACTAATCTTTGGCCGGTGTAAAGATTAGTGACTAAAGAAGTTATCTGTATCCAGTAAATCCCAGCTTCACATAACGATATATCTACATCAACTCTACCGGAATTGTTAGCGGATCCATGAGAAACCATAGCGCCATTCATAGAGTACAAGGTCCAGGACAAAGCTTCTGCAGCGATGAAATGCACGCCCGTTGAAGATGGATTAGGTGATAGATTAGAGGCTAATTCCACAGACTCAACGGGAGCTAGAGGTTCGTCAATTGAAACGATCAATTCTTTACCGGCTCTGAGCACTGGGTGTATCATCAATGACCCCGATATACTTGACGTAGACCATTCATTACCCACTCCTAGTTTATAGTGCAGGTTTCCCACATTAGAATTAGTGTTTTTATCTAATCCGACGTTAAGTCTCTCGACATTTTGTTGGATGAAGCCCACGTGAATAACACCACTAACTGGAATAGGATTATCTAGCGGATAATAAGCGAACACATCATATCCTTCTGTAAAATAATAAGGACTGTGAAATTGATACATCGTGTCAATAAGCTCGCCCGGAAATCCTGGCATATCAACATCGTCACTCCAAACTTTTAAGACAAATGTTTCTTGTTCAGCGTTATCGTAAAAAGGAGTGAAGTGAATTGCTATGCCATCTAGTGTATCGGCAATAGCAAGAGGGTAACGAACAGCTACTTGTCCGCCAATAGCATCGAGTGCATATGCTTTCTCTGCAGTTCCATCATCGTATGCGTAGTAATTATCGAATACCTGACGAAACCCTATGGAGTCATTATCGAATACTTGGGTTTGGTCTGTGTAGAAACCTACCTCTTCTTCCCATAAACTCACTTCAAAAGTTGCAGTTGAATCGGACAGTGAAGTATCATAAATCAGAGTTGAGGAGCTACCCTGTTCGTTCAATAGGTTTGCTAAGAATTCAGTAGAAAATGGGCCTACAGGAACACTTACGTTTTGGATGAATTGATTCGTATAGGGAATGGGCAAGGCGCCCGGAGATTCAAGTCGTAAAGTAATCCCCGTGTATTCTTGGTTATCAGAACCCGACCCGAAATTATTATTCTGTATGATTAACGTGTCTTTCATAAAGAAAGAAGGGTTGTCAGAATAGTGAGTCCAAGGCATTGAAGAGAAAGAACGCAACAGGGTATAAGCTGGTTCTTGAAAAGCAAGCTCTTCAGGTGGAGACCCTATAGCGAAGTTCTCAGCGACATATACATAATCTATATGCCAAAGATCCGCATTACCCTGAAGGGTTCCATAGTTTCTAAATCTAAACTGGAAAGAATTGTGAAGGTGAATACCTTCATTAACAGGAATGGAAACCTGTGTGAAGGATGGTATTTCAGAACCATCAACACCCCATACCCTAGTCCAAATATCTCCTTCAAATCCTATAGATTTAAATTCAACAATCAAAGAGTCCGTAACGGGATCAGGAGCATTACCTATGCCTCCACCCTGATATAAAAAAGAAAGCATCACACCATCATCAGCAGTCAAACCTCCGAGAAGTAACTGCCTAGAGGTTAGCGTGTCTGCCCATCCATGAGCATCAGTACTATTAAATTGATACGGATACCCACCTGCATCAAGACCGTCAAGTGTAGCAACACCTATAGTAGGAGGATTTAATGCAAAAGTATTTGTACGTCTCACGGGACTGGAGTCCCAACGCACTAATTCTGGTCTATCAATTCCCGACTCCGCAAATGAGCTGGGCCAAGCGAAATCATCAATAAAAGGTAATGCCATAGGAGGTGAACCGCCTCTAACATTTTCAATATCGATCAGAGTAAACTTATCTTGAGTGGATGGCATGAAAAGTAAATCACGTTCTATTTCCTGTGCCATTACACTAAGGGGTAATAACCCACAAAATAAAGAGAGATAAAATATAGTGGACTTAAAAAACAACATCTTAGGGCTTCTGTAAATAAATGTCAATAGCTGTGCCAGCTTTCACTGAACCTCGTGATGAGCTTGGAAACTGACGTGTAACTAACGCAGCAAGAGTATCATTTCTTGTAAAAATAGAATCCCCATATTCAACATAACCTATAGAGAGGTCGTGATATATCAAGCTGTCCGATGCATCTATGAGATTTAAACCCGTAAGCGATGGTATGCGCACTTTAAAAGTCCTAACCTCTCCTACTACTAAAGTAATCTCCGTTCCTCTTTGCTTTCTGTCTTCAGGCCCAAGCTTTATTCCTTTGTAAAGAACCTTAATGACTTTACCGTCAAGCACATTATTTGCTTCAGTAATTTTAGTTACAACAAAACCCTTTCTTGCTAATATTGTGAAAGCCAAACGAGCATCCTGACCTTCCGTTACACCTATTTTTTCATCAGGGGGTGTAATTCTGAATGTAGTGATATAAATAGGTCGTCCACTTTTCACAGAACTATTAGCTAGGGGAGATTGTTCTAGCACCGATCCTGGTTGAGCAGTAGCGCTGTAAACAGAGTCTAGATGTATGGGTACTAGATCTAATTTCAGAAGAGTGCTGAATGCTTCTTCTTTAGACAGTCCTTCTACTGAAGGTACTGACCTTTCTGACCAAGGCCTGCTATTAGCTTTAAGTGCGAAATATGTTACACCAAGTATTAATGCCCAAAGAAATGCTAACCGAAACAAACGGTGAAACATAGATTTTGAAAATATGAAACTTATTAGGCCTTTCATTCACTCGGTTTTACAGATCTAATGCTTCTTCAAGTCCGTTATCATAGTATGAAGTTAGTTCATCACAGAACCCGAATGACTGATCATCAACAACTAACTTTCCTTTCGTAACATGACCTAACAACACAGTAGGTGTTGCATTCGCATCACAAACGTCGAAGAAGTCATCACAATCCTCTTCATCTATCGTAACTATTATCCTGCCTTGTGCTTCACCGAATAAGAAGCCGTCAATTCTCAATTCATCATCAGCAACAATATCAAAACCAAGCTGATTTGGCATAGACATCTCTAAAAGTGTTGTGAATAACCCTCCATCACTAACGTCGTGAGCAGCATTAACAAGTTTCATCGCTATAAGTGCTCTTATACATTTATGAAGTTTAGCCTCTGAATCTAGGTTAAATTGAGGAGCAGGAGTCTCTTTCACATTCAACATATTAGATAAATACTCTGATGCATTCATGCAATCTGACATCTCTCCCAAATGGAAAATTAAATCACCTTTAGTCTTAAAATCTAATGACATGTGCTTGTCTCGATCTTCAATAACACCTATCATACCTATAGTGGGTGTTGGGAATACTGCTTTTACAGTGCCGTCAGGACTAACTGTCTGATTGTAGAAACTAACATTACCTCCAGTCACTGGCGTACCGAATTTCAGACAAGATCTGCTCATACCCTTAATTGCACCCACGAACTGCCAGTACACTTCCTTATTATGCGGATTACCGAAATTTAAACAGTTTGTAATAGCTGAGGGAGAAGCTCCAGTGCAGCTAATATTCCTTGCTGCTTCAGCCACTGCGATAGCAGTACCTACTTCTGGATCTGCCTGCACATAACGAGCGTTACAGTCTACGGTCAAGGCAAGTCCTTTCTTAGTGCCTCTAACAGATACTACTCCAGCATCTGAAGGTCTGTTAGTGGTTCTATTCAGAGTCCCCACCATACTGTCATACTGTTCCCAAATCCATTTTTTTGAGGCTATGTTGGGCTGACAAATAAGATTATGAGCTATGTCAACAGTCTCTTTCAAAGTCGGAACGGGTACAGATGCTGGGTCAAAAACCTGAGCCTCTGCGAACCATGCTGGCTCTTCATATTCTCTTTCGTACACTGGTGCTCCTCCTCCTAAAACTAGTGGAGTAGCAGCAAGTTCTGCTACTATTTCACCATCTACAAAAAATCTAATATCATCGCCTTCCGTTACAACTCCGATAGGTACGGCGTGTAAATCCCATTTAGCAAAAATATCTTCCACTATCTTCTCCTTACCCTTCGCTACCACAACAAGCATGCGCTCCTGAGATTCCGAAAGGAGTATCTCAAACGGCTCCATGTCTCTTTGGCGGAGGGGAACCTTGTCTAGATAAATATCCATACCTACTTCACCCGCAGCACTCATCTCAGAGGTGGAGCATGTAATCCCAGCAGCACCCATGTCTTGCATGCCTACAACCGCATCGGTTTTTGCTAACTCTAATGAGGCCTCGAGTAATAATTTCTCTTGGAATGGATCACCCACCTGTACAGACGGCAAGTCATTAGCACTATCCTCAGTAATATCTTTAGATGCAAAAGAAGCACCTTGTATGCCGTCCTTTCCTGTATCAGACCCTACGATATAAACAGCATTTCCAGGACCAGCAGCAGTAGCTGAAATAATCTCATTCGCATCTAAAAGACCCACTGACATAGCGTTAACGAGCGGGTTCACTTGATAACACTCATCAAAGAACACCTCTCCCCCAACTACGGGAATCCCAAAACTGTTCCCATAATCTCCGATACCTTTAACAACACCTTCTAGGTGCCATTTCGTCTTAGGATTATCGGGATCACCGAATCTAAGACTATTCAACTGAGCTATAGGTCTAGCTCCCATTGTGAAAATATCGCGATTAATTCCACCAACACCCGTTGCAGCACCTTGATATGGCTCTATCGCTGAGGGGTGATTATGTGATTCAATTTTAAAAGCACAGCCTATTCCATCACCGATATCTACAATACCCGCATTTTCCTCACCGGCTTTCACTAGCATGTGGTCTCCATCCTTCGGAAGAGTCTTCAGCCATTTAATTGAATTCTTGTAAGAACAATGCTCACTCCACATTACCGAGTAGATGCACATCTCCGTAAAATTCGGAACCCTACCCATGATTTTCTCTATTGCCGAGAATTCATCCTTAGTTAAACCCATTTCCAGGGCTTGTTCTAATGTAGCTAGCTTTTGGGAAGCTGATAATTTAGCTGTCATAATAGCGATTAATTGAGAGTGTAAAGGTAGTAAGAGGGGCTTGTGGGACGCATCAATAAGTGCCTAACTTTCGCACATGAAAGCAGTGATTCAGAGGGTTAGTTATGCTAGGGTTTCTGTTGATGATAACACTATAGGCCAAATAGGCCTCGGACTACTGATTTTACTAGGGATAGAGGATGGAGATAATGCCACAGATGCAGCATGGTTAGCTAAGAAAATCACGAGAATGAGAATCTTTTCTGACGGAAATGGAAAAATGAATCTTGATTTATCTACCACAGGAGGGGAACTCCTAGTTATTTCACAATTCACACTGCACGCATCTACTAAGAAAGGAGCACGACCATCATACATAAAAGCCGCACGTCCCGAGAAAGCAATCCCTCTTTACGAAGAGTTTATATCGGAGTGTAACGACTTGACTGAGAACCCAGTGCAGAGTGGTGAGTTTGGAGCCGACATGAAAGTAGAGCTCCTTAACGATGGGCCCGTTACTATAATTATAGACTCTCAAAATAGAGAGTGAAATTATATCATCTAGGGATTTTACAAACAGGGATGGGCTGCATTTTATGCTGGTTAGCTTTATTGAGTCTTGAATAAATCTCAAAAACTTCAGCCTCTCTTCCCGTTAAATATGCTGGGCTACCAACGCCGTTTTTAAATTCAGCAGTCTGACGCATAGCTAACTCAAGTTCTGGATAGGAGGCTCCGATTTGGTCCTCATCATTCCTATCATCACCCCAAAGCCCATCAGTGGGAGCAGCTTTTTGGATGGACAGTGGAACTTTCAAGAGCGCACCTATTAGATACACTTCAGTTTTAACTAGATCTGCTATAGGGCTAATGTCAACGCCTCCGTCACCATACTTAGTGTAGAATCCGACACCGAAATCTTCAATTTTATTCCCCGTACCCACAACTATTGCATCGTTTTCAGAAGCAATGGCATAAAGAGTAGTCATTCGCAATCTGGCCCTAACATTAGCTAAAGTTAACTCTGAAGAATTCGATTCGAGTTGTGGTAAAGCAGTCTTTAATAACTCGAAAACATCATCGAGTTCAATTGTGATTTTATGTACGTTACTTAGAGTAGATGTCAGCTGATTGCATAATTCATTTGACCTAGAGAGCTCTGATTTGGATTGACGAATAGGCATCTCAACTATAAAAGTCGGAAGACCGGATCTAGCACATAATGCAGCCGTCACAGCAGAGTCAATCCCACCAGACACGCCCACAACGAAAGCTTTTATTCCAGCCGAGTTTGTATAATCAATTAACCATTTTGTAATATGATCAGCAACTTTGTCAGCTTGAAAACTCATATTAAAATAATATCCCTAAACTCAGTTCCACAAAACCGTCGTGACCTTGCAAGTAATTAGGCTCCGCGGAAGCTGTGACATCAGGGTAACCATTAGTAACACCCCATTGCGCAACTTCTTTATGAATCTTTAGTAACCCCACGTTATATGTAACTCCTATTATTAATGAACTCGACCCTCCCAGAGATCGCTCTACACCAGCACCTACAATCATGGCAGCTCTCATTATTCTGATATCGTTCTCAACTTCAGGGTTACTCACTCCACTCAACTCCCCATCAACATCATTCCAAGTGCCTGCCACGTCTTGTATCCAACTAGTTCGTGTGCGTTCTTCCGCTTCTGCTTTGATATTCAAACCCACACCTAAGCCGAATCTGCCATAAATCGTGGAGTAACCAATCTCCTTTGTTCTCATCTTAAAAGTGATAGGGACCTCTACATACTTTAAACTGTAGTCTCTTTTTACGGTCTGAAGCTCTACAATACCTTGATCTTTTATTGTTAGATAACTAATTGTACCACCGGTATTGAAGACATGTATTCCTGTGCCTAAGGAATAGTTGTCTGAGATTGTTATATCAGCAACGAATTCAAAACCGAAATTAAGTTTAGTGCCATCGGTCGTATGATCGTAGTCTGTAGACACCAACCAACTGACGTTAGGGTTGACTGATAAGCCCATTTTAAAGCCTTGGGCGCTAGCGTTTTCTGAATGAATCAGATAAAATACTATCAAAAGTGAAATTGAGAGTACTGGAGATTGAATGATTCGCGTAAGTGTTCTCATCTTTGCGTTAGTTTAGAAGTAAAAATAAACGTTGTAAGCATGAGTACAAGAGAAAATCGTACCACTTTATTGAATGGTCAATTGTGGACAATGTTAAAGGTGGGGTTAATTGCTCTCGGAGCATCATTAATTTATGTTTGTTTTTTTTACCATAGTGAAGACAAATGGCACGTGGACACTAGTACTGTAAACCTCGGTAGAGAATTCAGAGTAATGCCTTTTTATAAAGATCTAGAGACATTGCCCGATAATGATAGTGTTGCTGTAGATAAATTAATTAGAGTATATGGTAATTTTTGGGAAGAATACTCTGAAGCTATATTGAAAATCGGTCCTTTTAATGACCCTAACACAGTTAGAGAACTAAGAAGATTTCTAACCGATCCTTCCATATTAGAAACACAGGCTGCTATAGACACCACTTCTGGTTCAGCTGAAAGAATAAATAAAATTTCTCTTGAACTTGAAGACGGATTCAAACGCTTTCATCACCTTATGCCTAATGAGCCCGTTCCAGATATCATTCTCATGAATAGCGCGTTTCATTGGGCCGTTTTTCCCAGAGAGGATTATGTCGCCATTGGATTGGATTTATTCTTAGGGCACGAACACAGTGTTACACTGAAACTGGCTCCTGAAGTTTTTCCACAATACCAAAAACTCAGAATGCACCCCGATCTTATAACTGCGAATACCCTCAAAGGTTGGATGCAAGTGCATTTCACTAATCGAGGATATAACGGCCAAATGCTAATAGAAGATATGCTATATCACGGCAAGGTATTATGGCTTGCTGACAAGTGTTTGCCAGAGTTTCACGACCATCTATTGATGGAGTGGACTCCTGAAGATTTGGTTTGGGCTAGTGCTAACGAAGGGAATCTTTGGCTAGAACTTCAGCCCCAAGATGTACTCTTTGAAACTAATAGAAATATCTATAATAGATGGCTCAACCAGGGACCATTTACTCGTGCAGGTGCCGTTCCTCAATCAAGTCCAGACAGACTCGGAATATGGATGGGCTGGCAAATGGTAGAAGATTATATGAATCTAAATTCTGACATCAGCATAGATGAGTTGTTTGATGAACTGGATCCCACACCATTTTTAAAAGCATACCGACCCGGCTGAACTAAATTTGCACTATGGCGAACAATAAAATTGAAATAGAGGTAATTACTGATGAAAATCACGTGCCTACAGAGATAATGTGGTCTGCTGACGACGGTAATATCCGTTCTAGAAAAGCTAAAGCTATGGCATTGGCTATGTGGGATGATAAAGATGGTGCCGCGATGAATATGGATATTTGGACTAAAGACATGAGCGTTGAGGAGATGCGTCATTTTATATGCCAAACCATGATGACACTTGCCGACACATTCGAGCGAGCAACTTCAGACAAAGTTCATGCCGAAGCAATTCGCGGCTTTACTAAAGAGCTTGCAACAAGAGTCGGGGTCTTAGAAAAGTAGATTCGTCTGTACTACGAAGTTTAGAATCTCATCTCTACCATCACCTTTAACGGCTGAAGTGATAAAAATAGGTGGCATTTTATGCCACTCTTTAAGCATCACTGCCTCGTACTTGGACTGAAATGCAGCTCTCTCTGTCTTATTGAGTTTATCCACCTTTGTAAATACTAGGACGAATGGCAATCCCGCCTCACCTAGATAAGCCATGAACTCCAAATCGACTTTCTGAGGCTTCAATCTACTATCGACAAGCATCATAGTACACAAGAGGTTTTTCCTTCCTTCCAGAAATTGTCTAGAGGTCCTCTCCCACTTGATGCGTTCAGACTTACTGATTTTTGCATACCCGAAGCCAGGTAAATCAGTCAAATACCACGAATCCTGATCTGACTTTTCAGTATCGTTTATAACGAAATGATTAATAAGCTGAGTCTTTCCTGGCGTGCTAGAAATCTTCGCAATACTGTTCCTCCCCACAAGCATATTTATCAGTGACGACTTACCAACGTTAGACCGTCCTATAAATGCATATTCTGGTCTGTCCATTGGAGGACATTCGCGTGGGTGAGCACTACTCTTAACGAATTCAACAGATTTGATTTCCATCATAGCTAATTAATCAACCTTTAGAAATACCCCTAGCCTCATACCAAGCGCCTAGTATTTCATTAAACTCGTCTGGATGCTCCATCATAGGGGCATGACCACATTTATCTATCCAAAACAGATCAGCGTCAGGGAATTTAGATAAAAATAATTCTGCAACTTCAGGTGGGGTAACAATATCGTTCTTTCCCCAAATTAGACAAACAGGAATGGCCATCTGTGGAAGGTCTGCCTCCATATTATGTCTGATCGCTGATTTTGCAATTGACAGGATTCTGAGAATTTTATTTCTATTATTCACAGCCTCAAAACATTCATCTACAAGCTCATCAGTTGCGTTTATAGGGTCATAAAAAGTAGTTGCTACTTTATCGCGGATGTAACCTTTATCCTCCCTTCTAGGAAAACTATTTCCAAAGGCATTTTCATATAAACCACTACTAGCGGTTAACGTGAGTGATGCGACTCTGTCTAGATGGTTCTTCGTGAAAATAAGTCCCACATGCCCTCCTAAACTGTTTCCAACTAAATGCACTTTATCTAGCTCCAATGCATCAACGAAGCCTTTTATGTGTTTCGAGATTTCGCTTGCTGAGGTCTTCCTCAACGGAAGCTCATAAATAGGCAGCACTGGTGTTAACACCCTAAACCTCTTAGATAGGTATGCTCTAGCGGACTCGAAATTACTCAGCGCACCGAATAATCCATGTAAAATCACAAGTGGCTCACCATCTCCTTCGTCCAGATACTTGAATTCTCCTAATTCGATGATTTTAGCCTCCATTCTAACTTGTTTATGGGCCCAAACTACGTTAACCAAATCTCTTTTCGACAATAGATGTAATTGAACATCCACCAAACATTGTTCACATCGATTGTTGATATCGTGTTAATAATGGGTTTACAACATTCTCCACAACCTTCGCTAACTCTCAGAAAACGTGGGTTTCCAACTTTTTGATGTTAAACACTTTTCAACAAAGTGGTAGAAAGTGTCATAAAATGGGAATATATGGTAAATCTTGATTAATTTTGTGAATTCCAATTAACAATGGATTATGCTCAACCTATTAGGAGAACATACATGTAGAATTGATGCTAAAGGGCGTCTGATGTTTCCGGCTCGACTGCGTAGGCAGTTAGAGATGGTGATCCATCATGGTTTAGTAATCAATCGAGATATTTTCGAGAACTGCTTAATCCTATACCCAAAACCAGAGTGGGATAAGGTTAATGATGAAATGACTCAGCTTAGCAGATATAATAAGAAACACCAATTATTTCAAAGGAAGTTTATGAAGGGAGCTACACTTTTGGAGCTAGACTCGTCGGGGCGACTTAACGTTCCAGCCGCACTACTTGAATATGCCGGTATAGATCTGAAGAAAGGAAATGAGATTATCGTTTCCGGCCTTGGTGAGAAGGTAGAGATATGGTCAAAGGAGGCATACTCTAAACAAGTCCTCAGTGACGAAGACGATTTTGACTTTGGTGATTTAGCTGAGGTTGTTCGAAAAGATATAGACCCAGAAAACAGAACCTAACAATGCCACAATCCTACCACGTACCCGTGTTATTAGAGGCCTCAATAGAGGCCCTCAAACTCGGCGGTGGAGGTGGAGGTGGCGACTGGATGGACGCGACCTTCGGTGGAGGTGGACATAGTAGAGTTATTTTAGATAAGCTCAGTAAGGATGGAAGGTTGTTCGGATTCGACCAGGATCCAGATGCGAAGGCTAACACACTTGAAGATGAGAGGTTCCATTTAGTTGAAGCTAACTTCAGATACGCAAAGCAATTTCTGGGGCTACATGGAGTGAAAGAAGTGAATGGAATTCTAGCTGACCTTGGCGTTTCGTCTCATCAGTTTGATACTGCTGACAGAGGGTTCTCGCTTAGAATGGATGGACCTTTAGACATGAGAATGAATCCCGCAGTAGGGATTTCAGCCGCAGAATTAATCGCAGAAAGTTCTTGGGAAGAATTGATGGTGATACTTAGAAATTACGGAGAGGTAAACCGCCCTGACAGGGTGGCGAGATTTATAATTGAAGCTAATGTGGAAAATGAGGTTAAAACCACAAGAGATCTTATAAAGGTATTATCTAAAATCGCCCCTGGAGGACGTGAGAATAAATTTTATGCTCAAGTTTTTCAGGCATTAAGAATAGAAATCAACGACGAGCTTTCCGCATTACGTGAGTTGCTCGAACAGGCTACTCAGTTATTAAAACCAGGTGGAAGGCTCGTTGTGATTTCATACCACAGCCTTGAAGATAGATTAGTTAAGCATTTTATGCGGTCTGGGAATTTTCAAGATGTTATAGAGAAGGATATAAAAGGAAGAACTCTTACTCCTTATAAACTCATTTCTAGGAAAGCCATAGTAGCTGACACAGAAGAGGTGTTAGGTAACCCCCGAGCTAGAAGTGCTAGACTTAGAGTTGCAGAAAGAACCACATATATGACAGCGTCATGAAAAAGTGGATCAAAAAATTTATAGGAAAGAAAGAGGATGAGGAGGTCTCGGGTTCTAATAAAAGAATAACCGCATCTGAAAAGCTTGCGCGCGATGACGCTAAGAGTTTAGCGCTTGATGCAGCTGTTGAAGCCCAAAAGGTAGCAGCAGAAAAGGCCCAAAAGGTAAGAGATAAATCGAGTAGAACTTCTACTGAAAACATAAAGAAAGCAGGTGAGAAAAAGAAAGAAAGCAACGCCACTGGGAAAATATTCAGGGACATAATTAGCGGGAAGTTCTTAACCTCTGAAGGCGTGATTGCACACATCCCTTACCTACTTTTTATAGTACTGATTTTTGTGGTTAATATTAGTTTGGGCTACAAGTTTGAAAGTATAGAAAAAGAAAAGAGAATAGCTAAAAAAGATCTTGAAGAAGTTACCGCAGAGTATAAAACTCTCACCTCAGAACTTGAGGAGAAGCTTCAGCAGAGCAATGTCGAAGTTGCGATAAAAAGCACGGGCCTTGATCAGCCACGCACTCAACCCATATTACTGGAATCCAACGGTGAATGAAGGCTGAAAAATTTGAAATACCGACAGGTCGATTATGGCTCATATTTATTATTCTAAGCTGTGTGGCTGTAGGGGTTTTTACGCGAATTTTTATTATTCAAATTGCCGAGCATGATAAATGGGAAGCGAAGGGTAATGACTTTGCACAAAGGGTTAGGATTATAGAGCCTGCACGAGGCCAAATTCTATCCAAAGACGGATCATTACTAGCTATAAGTGTTCCGGTTTATGATTTAAGGTGGGATAGCCAATGCCCACAAATTACATGGGACTTGTATGATGAGCATTTCGAAGGTGTTTGTAGTGGGTTGAGTGAGATTTTAGGAGAGTCAGCAGAATATTATGCGGAGCTATTTGATAAGGCTAGGGGAAATAAATCTATGGCTCAGCTGTTTGCTAAAAGTATACCTTATTCTAACTATAAGGACATCAAGAGTCTTCCATTTATTGAGGGGGGAAGGTATAAGAGTGGTTTTGTGTTTGAGAGGAAAGAAATCAGAAAAAAACCATTTAACCAACTTGCATCTAGGACTATAGGAATAGAGAGAAGTGCAAATAGAGTGGGAATAGAGAGGTCTTGGAACCCAGAATTAGGAGGGGTATTAGGACAACAGATACAGAAAAAAGTTTTAGGCGGCGTGTGGATTACAGTGGGTGACGAGTTTATTTCAGAACCAGAGGACGGATTAGATGTCGTTACAACCATAGACATGCACCTTCAAGACGTCGCATCATCATCACTTGAAAAACAACTTATAAAGCACGATGCTAAATGGGGTGTAGTAGTGTTGATGGAAGTGCAGACCGGGTTTGTTAGAGCTATATCCAATTTGGAAAAACACTTGAACGATAATGGAGATAGTTACTATGCTGAGTCTTTCAATCACGCTTTAGCAAGTGCTGAGGAGCCTGGATCTACTTTTAAACTTGCTTCACTCATGGCATGCTTAGAATCAGGTGAGATTTCTATTGATGATGTCATTGACACTAAAAATGGTGTTGCCATATTCCACAACAAGAGGATGAGGGACTCTAACTGGAAAAATGGAGGCCATGGTGAAATAACCCTAGAGGAGGTGTTCACAATGTCCTCAAATATTGGTTCAGCCTTAGCAGTTAAGCGTTGCTTCAGTTTGCATCCGCAAAATTTTCTGGATGAATTACAAAAGATAGGCATCACACAACCCCTGGGTGTAAACCTTGTGGGAGAGGGAAGCCCACAGATATATACTTCTGTTGGAGAAGGTGGGTGGTCAGGACTATCGCTAACCCAAATGGCAATCGGTTATGAGGTAACCCAAACCCCCTTACAAATATTATCCCTTTACTCAGCTGTTGCAAATAATGGGGTGATGATGAAGCCAGTATTTGTAACTGAAACTAGTAAAAGAGGTGAAACAGTAGAAAGCTTCGGCCCTGTAGTATTAAATAATAAAATATGTTCTTTTCAAACACTTGAGTCTTGTAAGGAAATGTTGAAGTCAGTTTGTGAACCCGGAGGTGAAGGAACTGCATCATCCTTATTTAAGGACAGTCCGTACACGGTTGCAGGAAAAACTGGAACTGCAAAAATCGCCCATGAAGGAAGTTATGCTGAGGGTAGATACAGAGCCTCTTTTACTGGTTATTTTCCAACAGATAACCCTAAATACGCATGCATAGTTGTCATCTCAGATACTAAGAGCGGTTCTTATTACGGTAGTACTATCGCAGCACCGGTATTCAGAGATTTGGCGGATTTGATCTACGCTACAGACCCCTCCTTTCACGAGATTCTAGATTCGCCTTTGTTAGCAGAAAACAAAAGACATCTCCCCACAGCTAACAACGGAGTGCGAAGTGAAATTATTTATCTGTATGACAAGCTAGGAATTTCATACGAAGACTTAAGTGATAAAGGTGATTGGGTAAGGGTCTATACGGACTCCGCAAGTATTAAGCTCACCACTAGAACCATTACAAAACATACTATGCCTGATGTTATGGGAATGGGGTTAAAAGACGCTCTTTATCTGCTTGAAAATGCTGGGATTAAAGTAGAATACACAGGAACTGGATTTGTTAGAGAACAAACAATAGCTCCAGGAACAAGATTCAAACAAGATTCATCAATAATACTCGTGCTATCGTGAAATTATTAAAAGATCTACTATACGATGCTCGGATAGAGGAGGTTCGAGGAACTACACACATTGCTATCGAGAGCATTAGTGTGGATTCAAGAACTGTTAAACCTATGGGGCTATTTATTGCTGTAAATGGAACGGTTGTCGATGGCCATGACTATATATATCAAGCTGTAGAAAATGGTGCAACAGCCATTATTTGCGAGATAATCCCAGAATCACTAGATGGGGTTAATCAAAAAGAAGGCATCACCGTAATTAAAGTAAAGAGCAGCTCGTCTGCGCTGGGCCATATCGCATCGGCATTCTACGATAAGCCATCTTCTGAAATGAAAGTCGTTGCCGTTACAGGAACGAATGGAAAGACGACAACAGTAAGTCTACTTCACAAGTTGTTTCGTTTAATGGACAGGAAAGCCGGACTTATAGGCACCGTAGAAAATAAAATTAATGACAAGGCTGTAGCAGCTACTCATACCACTCCCGACGCGATTTCTCTTCAGAAAATGCTGCGTGCAATGGCGGATGATGGATGCAAATTTTGTTTTATCGAAGCTAGTTCTCATGCTATAGACCAAAACAGAATAGCCGGAACTATCCTAGCAGGTGCCGTATTCACGAACATCACTCACGACCATCTTGATTACCATAAAACGTTCGACAACTATATCTCGGCAAAGAAAAAACTGTTCGATCAGCTCCCAGCAAATGGGTTTGGTCTAATAAATTCTGACGATACTCACGCTTTAGATATCAGTGCTGATTGCAGAGGGTTTGTCTCGACTTTCGGAATCAACTCGATGGCTGATGAAAGGGGGAGAATTATTGAGAATCAGTTACAAGGTCTTCATTTACACATTCATGGACAAGATCTTTATTCCAGATTAATCGGCGAGTTTAACGCATCGAATCTTCTTTCCGTTTTCAGCGTGGCTAGATCCCTAGGCTTCGACCCCCTGACTATTCTTACATCCATGTCACTCCTCACTCCTCCTTCGGGAAGGTTTGAGATTGTCGAATCTCCTGACGGAATCACAGCTATAGTTGATTATGCACACACACCCGACGCATTAGAAAACATATTAAAAACTATAGGTGGCTTCAGAAATGGTGGAGAGCGATTAATTACAGTAATGGGGTGTGGCGGAGACAGAGATACTTCAAAAAGGCCACTAATGGCCCAAATTGCGGCACTAGGTTCTGATAGAGTTTTCTTCACTTCGGATAATCCTAGAACAGAGGAACCTAACTCAATTATTGCAGAAATGCAGTCTGGATTAGACCCCATTGCATTAAGAAAGTGCATTTGTATTACGGACAGAAGAGAAGCTATCAGAGCTGCAGCAGCATTTGCAGAATCCGGAGATATCGTGCTCGTCGCTGGGAAAGGCCACGAAACATACCAAGAGATCAAGGGAGTACGCCACGATTTCGATGATAGAGTTGTTTTACGAGAAGCATTCACCCCACTTACATAACCGAGCAAAATGTTACATCATCTATTCACATATTTAGACTCGGTTTACGATTTGCCAGGTGCCGGTCTCACTAAGTTCGTGACTTTCAGGGCCGCGATGAGTCTGATGACATCGTTGATTATCGGGATAGCTTTCGGAAAGAATATCATAGAGTGGCTCCAAAAAAAGCAGATAGGCGAGGTAGTGAGAGACCTAGGTCTTAAGGGCCAAATCGAAAAGAAAGGCACCCCTACAATGGGTGGACTCATCATCCTTTCTGCAATCTTAATCCCGACGTTACTTTTCGCTGATCTAACGAATATCTACACTCACATGATGATATTAGTTACGGTTTGGCTCGGGACTATTGGATTCATCGACGATTACATCAAGGTCTATAAAAAAGATAAGGCAGGACTTGCTGGAAGGTTTAAGATTATAGGCCAAATCGGAGTCGGCATCATCATCGGTTCCATCATGATGTGGCATCCAGACATACAAATCATGGAAGTGGGACTCAATGGCGAATGGACAGCTATGAGGTCAACTGAGACTACTATTCCGTTTGCAAAGGGCAACACCTTTGACTATGCTTGGTTAGTGAGTTGGGCTACTGCGGATGTTGCAATGTGGGTATGGCTAGCATTCATTCCCGTCACAATTTTAATCGTAACCGCAGTTTCAAATGGAGCGAATCTCACAGATGGCCTTGACGGCTTAGCTACAGGTACAAGTGCGATTATAGGTATTGCTCTCGCTATTCTAGCTTACGTGAGTTCAAATACAGTCATAGCTGATTACCTCGGAATAATGTACATACCTGGGTCTGAAGAACTCGTGGTATTTATCTCGGCTTTTGTAGGTGCCTGCATAGCATTTCTTTGGTATAACGCATACCCCGCACAAATATTCATGGGCGACACAGGCTCGCTTGCATTGGGTGGGATTATCGCTGCATTCGCTATAGCAATAAGGAAAGAATTATTAATTCCAGTGTTGTGTGGAATATTTCTAATAGAGAATCTCAGCGTAGTAATTCAAGTGGGATGGTTTAAGTACACGAAAAAGAAATACGGGGAAGGACGAAGGGTATTTCTAATGTCTCCACTTCATCATCACTATCAAAAGAAAAACATACACGAATCTAAAATCACTGCAAGGTTTTGGATCGTCGGAGTACTGTTAGCTGTAATCACCATAGTAACACTCAAAGTGAGATAACTGATTTTGTCAAAGACAATACTCATATTAGGAGCCGGAGAAAGCGGTGTAGGGGCAGCAAAGCTAGCCCTCACTCTCGGGTACATCCCATTCATAAGTGATGCAGGTGAAGGTGATAAGAAGTTTCTTAACGAACTCACCGAGGCGGGTATTTCATATGAGGTGGGAGGTCACAATGTAGATGGATGGGAACCTTTGAATTCAAATTCTACTGTAGTGAAGAGTCCCGGAATTCCGGAAACAGCAGAGATAATAACTAGCATAAAAGCATCGGGAGCTGAAGTGATAAGCGAAATAGAATTCGCAAGTAGACATGCCTCTGGGAAAGTGATTGCAATTACAGGAACTAACGGTAAAACGACCACGACTGCTCTGATTCACAGCATGCTCACAGATGCAGGGATAGATTCTAGTTGTGTGGGGAATATCGGCGTTAGCTGGGCTAGAGATATCAGTGAAAGAATAACACCGGCTGAGGTTACAGTCCTAGAAGCGAGCAGTTTTCAGTTAGATGGAATTTCCTCATTCAGGCCTGATATAGCAGTTCTGCTGAACATCACTCCAGATCATTTGGACAGATACGATAATAAGCTAGAGAACTACGCAGCATCTAAGTGGCGCATTACTGGAAACCAAACATCGGAAGATTTTCTGATATACAATGCAGACGACAAGTCTATCAATAAGCTACTAAACACAACAGGTACTAAAGCGAAACTTTTACCTGTGACTTCTGAAGAAATCATTTCAGAAAACAAATTAGGAGCTGGATTAGCTCCATCAAAAAACGATTTTTTAATACACACATACAACCAAAATCCATTTACAATGACCATACAAGAACTGGCGTTACAAGGCAAGCACAACTTGTTTAATTCTATGGCTGCAGGCGTAACAGGCCGCATACTAGAACTCCGAAATCAAGGGATAAGAGAATCTCTTACAAATTTCGAGGGAATAGAACATCGATTAGAATATGTCGCTGACGTTAATGATATCCGATTCATTAACGATAGCAAAGCAACTAATGTGAACAGTGTTTGGTATGCATTAGAGTGCATGGATAGACCACTGATTTGGATAGTTGGAGGTATAGACAAGGGGAATGATTACAGCGACCTTTTACCATTAGTAGAAAAGAAAGTGAAGCATATGATCTGCCTCGGAAAGGATAATAAAAAGTTGATTAAAACCTTTTCTCAACTTGTAGAAAGTGTACACATCACAGAAACAGCTGATGAAGCAGTAGCATTAGCATACCATTTAGGAATGCCACATGATGCAGTTTTACTTTCACCCGCTTGTGCGAGTTTCGATTTATTCGGAAGTTACGAAGAGCGTGGAAATAAGTTTAAGCAAGCAGTAAGAGGTCTATAAACTTGGTGTGATGAATATCTGGATTCAACGCATAGTCGATCGCCTTCAGGGCGATAAGATAATTTGGATGGTTGCATTAATATTATGCATCTGGTCCCTCATATCTGTGTATGGATCTATTTCATTTATAGCAAACAAGTACGACACGCATTTCCTCAAGTTACTTCTTAAGCACGCCACGTTCTTGGGTGCGGGCTTAGGAGTAATGTATGTAGTACATCTCGTGAATTATAAATACCTATCAAAACTGGCTAACAGTGTGTATGTGATAGCAGTAGTTATTTTAATTCTAACTCTGATTATAGGACCGGAGATGAATAATGCTAAGCGTTGGCTAAGTATCCCTATCTTAAATCTTACAGTTCAAACTTCAGATTTCGCAAAAATTGCTCTTGTGCTTTGGTTGGCAAAAGATCTTCATATGCGACGAAAATATCTTGATGAATTCAGGAGACACGTGGCCCCCATGTTATTGCGAATCGCTATTATTTGCGGATTAATTCTGCCTGAAGATTTATCAACAGCCGCATTAATAGGTGTCGTGTCTATGGGAATGCTTTTTATAGGCGGTGTGCCGTGGAAGGGTATGTTTAAGATAGGAGGGTTAGTCTTAGGTATGGGTTTATGCATTTATTCCGTTGGGAAATTCGCACCCGATTCGCTTTCAAGATTTAGTACCTGGACGAATCGAATTGATCAATTTATAGGTTTTGCGCAAGGGTCTGACGTGGTCTCAGAGGGTGATTACCAGATCGAACTTGCTCAAGTAGCGATTCAGCGGGGTGGATTCTTGCCAACAGGACCAGGTACGGGTACATCTAGGGATTTTTTACCCCATCCATATTCAGATATGATTTACGCATTTATTATTGAAGAATGGGGAGCAATAATAGGAGGGCTGGGATTGTTACTGCTTTATATGATACTTATGTATAGGACCATATACGCCGCAAAGAACTGTGACAAACCGTTCGGTAGTTATTTGGCCATGGGATTAGGGATGATGATAACAACACAAGCGCTTATTAACATGGCCGTGGCAGTACGGTTATTTCCCACCACAGGACAGCCATTACCACTAGTGAGTTGGGGAGGGACTTCCATCATGATTACATGTATGTCTATAGGTATGATTCTAGCTGTAAGTAGAGCGCCAACGTTATTATCAAAGAAATGAAAGCCCTTAATAGTGTAATCATATCTGGAGGTGGAACTGGGGGACATATAAACCCAGCACTTGCTATAGCTGATGAAATAACGAGGCGTCATCCAGAGGTGAATATTAATTTCGTGGGGGCCGTGGGAAGAATGGAGATGGAAAAAGTCCCTGCAGCAGGTTATAAAATTGATGGTTTATGGATAAGTGGTGTGGAAAGAAAAATTATCAGTTTAAAGAACCTGATTTTTCCATTCAAACTAATTAGTAGTTTGATAAAAGCGGGGAAACTTCTAAGAAAATATAAACCCGATGTAGTCATTGGTGTGGGAGGGTTTGCTAGTGGCCCCATATTATATCGGGCGTCAAAAAAAAACATCCCTACCTTAATTCAGGAACAAAACTCTTTTCCAGGAATCACGAATCGTATCCTAGCTGAAAAAGTAGATAAAGTATGTGCTGGATTCCCTGGACTCAGTAGGTGGTTCCCAGAGGAAAAGATTATCGACACTGGAAATCCATTAAGAGCTGGAGTACTGAAAATTGCTGCAAATGGTGGAGATAAAGATGTCGCTGTAAAACACTTCGGATTCAACACGAAAAAACCCATTGTTTTTATTATGGGAGGAAGTCTAGGAGCATTATCAATGAATACAGCTGTAAAATACCTGCTAGAATATTACTCTGAAATAAATGATCTGCCATATCAAATTATTTGGCAATGTGGAGCTAGGTATCTACATGAAAATGAGGTTTGGCTTAAAGAATATTTAAATAAACAATCTAGATTTTCAAAGCAAATAAAATGCGTAGGGTTTATAGACAGAATGGATTTGGCTTATGCTTCGTCAGACATTATCGCGAGTAGAGCCGGAGCAATGTCCATCTCTGAATTAGCGATTATTGCAAAACCCACATTACTAATCCCATCTCCCCATGTAACAGAGGATCACCAAACCAAAAACGCATTATCACTCGTAGAAAGAGGTGCGGCGGTGTTAATTGAGGACGGACGTGTTATAGAGAAACTAAGAGAAGAAATCGATAATCTACTACAGAATGACGGTCTGTGTTCTTCGATGTCTTATGCTCTTAAAGAAGCCTCAAAACCAGAGGCTTGTATAAAAATAGTGGATGAAATTGAGTTGCTCCTAGATTTGAAATTATGAAAACAAAAACCGCATACTTCATAGGGATTGGCGGTGCTGGCATGAGTGCTTTAGCTAGGTATTACAAGCACCTCGGTGTTGAGGTAAAAGGTTACGATAAAACGGCTACCTCGTTAACTGAGAGATTAATTTCAGAGGGCATAGCAATAAATTTTGAGGATAGTATAGAAAGTATACCCTCTAATATTCGAGAAGCAAAAAACCTGCTACTTGTGATAACACCTGCGATTCCTGAGTCAAATAAACAGTTACAGGAATTAATCACTAAGGGTCACCGTCCTCGAAAACGAGCAGAGGTACTGGGGGAAATTATAGCCGGAGTGAAGTCTATTGCTATTGCAGGTACACACGGAAAAACAAGCACCACAGCTCTTCTTGCACATATTATGGACGGCACTAATGAAGGCTGCAATGCATTTTTAGGTGGGATTTCTGCATGCAACAATTCAAATTTGTATTATAAGCAATCAGCGGAGTGGACCATAGTCGAGGCGGATGAATTTGACAAAAGCTTTCACCACCTCTACCCTACGTATGGTCTTATCACCTCATTAGACCCGGATCATTTGGACATATATGGTGATGAAGAATCTTTTATTAAAGCCTTCGAAAAATTCTCAGGCCAAATCAAAAACCCACCTCTCATAGCTAAAAACGTGGAGTGGAATTATGGTGAATACGAACGATATGGGATTAAATCATGTGGTGATGAAGTGGTTAAATTAGATCATTACGCATCTAAAATAATTGCAACAACTACTGGAATAGATTGTGAAATACATCTAGATAACGAGGCAGAAATCATAAAGGATATTTCGTTCTCTATGCTCGGAAAACATAATATTGAGAACATGATAGGGGCAGCGGCTCTGGCACATCGTGCAGGTGTGTCTAGAGAGATAATAAAATCTAGATTGGCTGATTTCTCTGGCATTTACAGACGTTTTCAAGTTCTAGTAAACACTCCAAAAAAAGTTTACATAGATGATTACGCACATCATCCAACTGAAATAAAATTAGCTATACGTGCAGTAAGGGAGCATTTCCCAGGCAGACATTTAACATTAATATTCCAACCTCACTTATACTCCCGCACCATTGATCAACTGAAGGGATTCTGCACAGAATTAGAAAAGGCAGATCGACTAATACTACTTCCGATATATGCCGCTAGGGAAGAAGAAATTGACGGTGTAAGTACACAATTGATACTTAATAACATCTCGCACCCCCACGCTGAACTATCAACAAAAAATTCCATCTTCGAGAACTTAAAGGCACACTCCGTAGACATCCTTCTTACTGCCGGTGCTGGAGACATAGATACTCTTGTTCCAGAACTGCAAAAAATGATTTCTACGGACGCCTAGAGCGACCATGAAATTAAGTACACTCACTAACATTGCAGTTCTCCTTTTCCTAGGATGTATAGTAGCATTAATAATCTTTTCTACGGTAGACTACGGCGAAAGAAAAATAGATAGTATTAATGTGACAATTGAGGATAGTGCAAATTGTCTTTTTTTGACTGAGTCTGTGGTTCGACAGCAACTTGACACATATGGACAGCTCTTAGGCGAGCTTCAAACAAGTATAAATCTACAGGAGATATATAATCATATTGAGGATATAGCATCTGTTAGAGAGCTTTCCGTTTACACAACCTTAAACGGTGAGCTGGTATTAAAACTATCCCAGCGCCAACCTTGTGCTAGACTCAACCTTGCTAGTGGACCTGATGTTTATATAGATGAAGACGGACGGACTATGCCCCTTGACCCCCAGCACTCAGCTCGTGTACCGATAATTCATGCCGATAACCTTGAAATTGCTCAAGCGGCGATGCTTCTGATAAACAACTCTGTTAATGATGAGTTTTGGGACTATCTAATAGACCAAATTAAGGTCAGCCCTAACGGAGATCTCACAATATTACCACGATTAGGCGCACCTATATTCATTGGAGCAGCAATAGACTTCGACCATAAACGTACTAATCTGATCACCTTTTACCGTGAGCAGATAAAGTCAGGAAATTTAAAGAATTACAAGCAAATTGATTTGAGTTTTAGAGATCAAGTTATAGCTACACGATACGCCCACCTAAATTGAAATACACGTCATGGAAAACACAATAAACAACCCAGAGTCTGAAATAATTGTAGGACTAGATATAGGAACTACAAAAATAGCTTGTTTTGTTGGGCAACGAAATGAACACGGTAAAATCGAGATCCTGGGATACGGTAAGAGTAAATCTGTGGGCGTTTCAAGAGGTGTAGTTTCGAATATCGAAAAAACTGTTCAGTCAATAAAGTTAGCAATTAAAGTTGCTGAGGAGAATTCAGGAATAGAGATAAAAGTGGTTAACGTCGGCATAGCTGGCCAACACATTAAGAGTCTACAGCATAGAGGTATGATTACTCGTGAAGATACTGATGAGGAAATATGCCATAGTGATATCACTACGTTAATTGATGATATGAGTAAATTAGTGATGCCTCCTGGAGCACAAATTCTACACGTATTACCACAGGAGTTTACTGTTGATAGTGAGCCAGGCATTAAAGATCCTGTTGGAATGGCCGGAGTACGTCTAGAAGCGAACTTTCACATTATCACAGGAGATATAGCCGCTGCAAGAAATATCGTAAAGTGTATCTCCAAGGCTGGGTTAGAATTAGGCCAGTTAGTACTTGAGCCACTCGCATCATCATCTTCTGTTCTTACGGAGGAAGAGAAAGAAGCTGGGATTGCCCTAGTCGACATAGGTGGTGGAACTACTGATATCGCTATTTTCCAAGATGGAATTATTCGACATACAGCCGTAATTCCATTCGGAGGTAAAGCCATTAGCCAAGACATTAGCACCGGGTGCAATATCATGGCTAAACAAGCTGAGAAATTAAAATGCAAATTCGGATCTGCTCTAGCACAGGAGATGAAAGACAATGAGCTCGTGTGCATACCTGGACTTCAAGGTAGAAAGCCTAAAGAAATTAGTCTAAAGAATTTAGCTAGTATTATTGAAGCTAGGATGACTGAGATAATAGAGCACGTTCATTACGAAATCAAAGCCTCTGGGCTAGGTGATCAGCTGATAGGTGGTATTGTGGTTACTGGTGGTGGTTCTCAAATGAGACACATAACTCAGTTATTTCAATACGTCACTGGTTTAGATTGTCGTGTAGGATATCCTAACGAACATCTTCACGAACCACCTTCTGATACTAACATTCCATCCTACTCTACAGGAGTAGGATTAGTAATCAGGGGTTACGAAGTGCAGATTGCCTCAGAGGTGATTGAAGCTGGAAATACAAAGAAGAAAAAGAGTAAAGGGAGTTTCATGGACACTTTTGTAAACAGTATAAAAGACTGGTTTGAAAAAGAAGAAGAGGAACATCATAAACAATAAGCCACAACCGATAATATTAAAATAAGAAACATGGAATTTGATCTACCTAAATCTTCAAACTCTCCGATTAAAGTTATCGGTGTGGGCGGAGGCGGCTCTAATGCTGTAAATACAATGTTCGAAAAAGGTATTAAAGGTGTGGACTTCATCGTGTGTAACACCGATGCTCAAGCACTAGATGTAAGCCCAGTATCATTAAAAATACAACTTGGGTCTACACTAACAGCAGGTCAAGGTGCAGGCTCTATTCCCGATGTGGGAATGAATGCTGCAATAGAAAACCTTGACGACCTTACTACAATGTTAGGTTCTGACACAAGGATGGTTTTCATCACAGCCGGAATGGGTGGTGGAACAGGAACAGGAGCAGGACCAGTAATCGCTGCAGCTTGTAAAGAACTAGATATTCTGACTGTGGGAATTGTAACCGTTCCTTTCAAATTTGAAGGACGGAAAAGATCAGAGCAAGCGAAAGTGGGCTTAACTAATATGAGAGCTTCTGTTGACACACTTCTTGTAATTAGAAATGACAAATTAAGAGAGCTTTATGGGAATCAAAGCATTAGTGAGGCATTCCGAAATGCTGACCAAGTGTTATGTACAGCTGCCAAGGGCATAGCTGAAGTGATTACAAGAACTGGCCAGATAAACGTCGACATGAATGACGTTAAAACAGTCATGAAGGATGCAGGAAATGCAATTATGGGTTCTGGCTCAGCTTCAGGAGATGGACGAGCTCAAAAAGCCGTAACTGCAGCATTAGAAAGTCCACTACTGAATGATAATGATATCACAGGTGCTAACCAAGTACTTCTAAATATCACTGTGGGCTCAGACGAGATTTTAATGGATGAAATAATGGAAATCACTGATCACATTCAGGAGTCGGCAGGACAAAACGCAGAAGTTATATGGGGTTATGCGATAGACGAAACCCTCGGCGAGGATGTATGCGTCACTGTTATCGCAACAGGGTTTGAAGCACACGAAATATCTACCGACTCAGAACCGAAAGCTCCAAAGATTACATACTTAACATTCGGGGAAGACTCTAATGAGGTTGTTGATAAAATTGACAGAGCCGTACCTACTAATACAGTACCAGAACCAGAACCAGAACCAGAAAATATTGAAGAAGAGCCATTCTTAGTAACAGAAGGGTTAGAATCAGCTGAACCACAGACAGAGTTATTCCAGGACGAAGTCATCGAAGACGATGATATTGTAATACACAATCTTGACGATGCACCATTAGAAGAGTCACCTAACAATACATTTAACCTAGAGGAAGATAAAAAAGAAGAAGAGGCAAATGAAGTCAACAAAGTTCAATCGCGTGAAGCGTTTCTTGAAAGACAGAGTCAAGTTAAAAGAACACTGAATGATGTTAAGATGAAACTTCGACTCCCTGGGAGAATTCTAGATTTAGAAAACGAACCAGCATTTAAGAGAAGAAATGTTACACTCGATGATGTAGCACCATCTTCAGAGTCTAGTGTGAGTCGTTTTTCTATCAACGAAGAAGTTGACGAGCATGGGGGACGTAAAATAGAGCTACGTGATGACAATCCGTATTTACACGATAACGTAGATTAATGGCCACCCTACATTCCACAATTAACTCGGGCATTAAAGATGCCATGAAAACGAGAGACAAAGTAAGACTAGCAACCCTGCGCGATGCAAAATCAAAGTTTATGCTCGAGCAGTCTAAGACAGGTGCAACTGAAGAATTAACCGATGCCGAGGCAATAAAAATCCTGAGCAAACTTCATCGTCAAAGAATTGATACAGCTGAAGTATATTCTTCTCAAGATCGAGAGGATTTAGCGTCTGATGAATTAGCTCAAGCGGAGATACTTTCGGAATTCTTACCTAGTGCTTTGTCCGAGGGTGAAATAGAAGAAAGAGTTAAGGAAATAATATCGGAGCTCGGAGCAAGCGGAATGGGCGATATGGGTAAGGTAATGGGGATTGCCTCAGCAGATATGGCTGGACGTGCAGACGGGAAGGTTATCTCACAATTCGTGAGAACTATTCTACTTAAGTAATATCCTTAGTTCTATACCTGCAAGCGACGTGGGGAGGAAATCTTGGTGCTTTACTGAAACTGTTTGTGTGAACCACCTTTGTTCTACCCAATACGACCTACCTAATGATCTAGACCAGTAAACACCTAGATAATATCCAGGAGTCTCACCTTTAGGTTCTTTCTCGAATCCGAACTCAGCTATTAACGGAGCTGTACCCCACCTTAATTTACCCAAATACGCTTCGTAATCTCTATTATTACCTTCCTCTAATGTGTAACCCTTAACGAAGAAATCTGAAGGGCTGAATTCTATCCCCGTTCCGGCAGACGCAGTAATAAAATATCCATTACCTAGTGGAACACGAGTCTCTGCAATTAGAGGGATCCTATAACACGACGCTCTAAGCATAGGTATAGTATCGTGAAAATTCATTCCTAATGTATCATTTGCATATTCGAACTGAATAGAATAATTCCTTCTAATCAACATTATACCAGTCCCGAAGGTCCAACTCTCCCGCAGCCTGTGATTCATTCTCACCCCGAAACTTTGGCTCACTAGTGGCTCCCAAGTTGCCTTAAGTCCAGCCTCCTCAAATGTCTGTGACTCTGACCCCAATAGTGCGAAAGGTACATTAAGTCTAGCTTGAAAAGCTAATTCCCACCCATAAGATGATTGCATCTGTTGACCATATACCTTAGTACTCAAAGCTCCAACAATGGCGATAAGCAACATCAAACCCGTAAAAACAAGTACACTCCACCTTAGGCCTTTATTAGCCATAAACGGTTCACGTATATGTGCATACAGTAAATGATTATGTTTCAATGCCTCGTTAAAATGAGTCCTAGGCACCCCGAAATCATTCTCATTCCTCTCAAACGGAATTTTATCATCACTCAAAGCCTTTTCAAATCTTAAAGCATGCTCATCTT
>Ga0115000_10000180_pt1 | contig 58408 bp, 49 predicted proteins | sample ArcticOcean_MG_C_6_FD_89690 | JGI IMG/M metagenome (GOLD analysis project Ga0115000, IMG submission 89690) | Marine microbial communities from western Arctic Ocean - ArcticOcean_MG_CB8_128 | ecosystem: Environmental > Aquatic > Marine > Oceanic | place: Arctic Ocean: Canada Basin | collected... | reverse complement strand
TGTGAGTGCCAACTCCAGCGCTTTATCCTTGTCGCCCATCATTCCTCCTTGCAGATTATTGTCTCCGGAACCCAACTTGGGTTGGAAAATTTATTCGATTATACATTGGATAGGTCGAACCACAAAACCCAAACAATCCGGTATTATGAAAGAAAAAAGCGGTATTACGTAAAATATTTAAGGTAATAGAAAAAGGAAGGTATTAACTAGGCTTTAATTGTCAGTTTCGATTCCAGAGAACGTCCGAACCCTAAAATGCTGGCACGGAAACTGCGGTTTTGAATGCGGTCATATTTTTGTAAAATCAACCTTTTCATTATTTCTGTGCACTCTTCCAGCGATATTTCTTCCTGTTCTAGTTTCTTTTTAAGGAATTGGACTTTCTGTGGGTCTAAAAGAGATCGCAAACCGCTGTTCATGGGATGCCTTTCTGACAAACAAACAATTTAATAGGATCTGAAAATAGTACCACTTCCAAAAAAAAATGTAAAGTATTGATTTTAATGAAATTAACTGTTTTCCTCTTGGGTAGTATTCTTTGTCCGAAAATGGTTTAAATTTGTTATTCTTTAAGAAGTTATGACTTTCTGACGATTATATTATATGGACTCTTTTTATAGAAAACTGATCTTTGCTACAGAGCTTATTTTTCTGTCTCTGACTCTTGGTTGTGGAGGAAGTGAGGAGGCGGAAGTAGTAGTCGTGATTCCCGATTCCCCACCTCAGATAACCATTACTCTACGCTCGGATATCACTCTCGAGCAACCTCTTGAACCTGACCCGCAATTCGACGAATCTGCGGCACTAAAAAAAGGGAAAAAGAAGAGGGTGATATTAGGCCAAAAGGCTGTGCCTTTGCCTACTTTTATAGCCGATATAGGGTATCAATCCATTGACCGGTTTGAAAAGATGGCTCCTGTTAGATTTGAAATCAGTTTTGAAAAAAAACCGCCGAAAAAACAGATCAGAAAAACCGTAAAGTTGCAGGATAAACCTTTAGTTTTGGCTGGGCGCGGATTCAATATTGAAGTCTTTGACCACTCCATTAATCCTGCCGTAGAAGTGGATTATGTTTCGCATTTGCGGGAACCACCTAAGAAACCTTTAGCTATTAGTGCTGCGGATCATCTGGATTTGAACGGAGAATATTCTAAAGACACCAAAAATCTAATTTATAGTGCCACCCGGGCAGCCTTCGGGGAAATGCCACATCCCTTGATGGAACCGGGGCCTGTAGAGCCCAAAACACAATTTGCGAGTTTGGTAGAAAAAAATCTAGATTCGATACTGCGTTTCCCGCTAGGCGAAGAAAGTATTGCTGTGATTGTAAGAGATGAAAAACGATTGGACTTATTGATCGGAAACGAATTTCTCAATAAAAAACGTTTTCTTTCTGAATGAGTAACTCACTGGCGTGAGAGGCTTGTAGAAACCCTATGGAAAATGTAGGGGGTTTTTCAAGACCCTTTGAACCAATAGAAGAAACCCCAAAACCCCAAAATAAAAATCCCAATCAAAATTTTTCGCGTAAGGCCGATGTTGTAGCCGTTGTCAACTTTAGGGGCAGGTGGCATTTTGGGTCTGGGCTCGTCTTCTGTATCGGGTGTTTCCATTTAATACGTCTCCCTTTATTTTGCGTCTTTGGCGCAACGGAATCCGAAACTATTATTTCTCACTTCAGGGGTGAAAAAGCTCCTGTTAAAAGTAGGGGCACTCAATCCACAACCGTATGAAAGGCAGTCGAACCATGAGCCGCCTTTTAATACCCTTTTGTCCTTACCATACTCTGCCCGTGTGACCGGGTTTCCCGGATGCGGAAGGTAGTAACTGTCCACCCATTCCCACACATTTCCTGACATGTCACTCAACCCATAGGGGCTTTGTCCTTGAGGATAAGAACCTATGGGCTCGGTCCCTGTTGAGTGTTTGTATGGGTGGTTGGATTTGTCCAGCGCCCATTGGTTTCCCCAGGGATAAATCAGGCCGTCCTGCCCGCGTGCGGCTTTTTCCCATTCCTGTTCTGTTGGCAGTCTTTTTTCTGCCCATTTGCAGTAATTCGTGGCATCGAACCAACTCACATACACTACGGGGTGTTGTTCTTTTCCCTTCAGCAAATTTCCTTCAGGCCAATGGTAGGGAGCCACCTGTTGCGTGGCAACTACAAAGTTTTTATAGTCCGAGTTGGTCACTTCATTCAAGTCTATGTAAAAAGCATTTGTGGAAGAAATATGCTCCGGTGCTTCGTCATCCCATCGTTCGTTGGAACCCATTACAAACTCACCTTTTGGAATAAGAGCCATTCCTTTAAGTGGGTTGCTTGATGAGGGGTGTTCGGTTTTTGTGTTTTTTGTTGCGGACCCGGTAGTTTGAATCAACGATTTTAACAACCGTCCACCTAGAACTGGTTTTCGAGTCGTAGAAGGAGAAGATATATAATTAATTCCAACATGGCAGGATCGGCATTCGGGCTTGGATAATTTATCCTGTCTGGATTTCATAATATGCTCGGCTTGATGACAGGTGGATTGGCATTGTTTACGGATCTCGCCAAACTCCTCAAAGGCAAATGAGGGCTTTGCGAATGCCAGAAGAATGCACAAAGTAAGAATCAATTTTTGTTTATGCTGGATTTTAATTAACATACCTATTATTTATAGAAGGATTGCAATCGAGTCAAAATATTTTTTGTTGTTCGATACTTTAAAGGAAAGTTTTTAAATGGATCAATATAGCTGGAGAATTATTCAAGATTCCCTAGGTGATGGAACTCTCAATATGATAACAGACCGGGCGATTCTTATGGCTTGTAATGAAGGCAAGGTTCCCGCCACATTGCGGCTTTATGGTTGGCAGCGGCCAACACTTTCCATTGGCTATTCGCAGGAAATATCGCAATGCATTGATATAGAATCTTGTGAGCGAAATAATATACCTGTGGTTCGTCGCTTTACCGGCGGCCGAGCCTTACTGCACCAATACGAAATGACTTATAGTGTGATTGCTCCCATCCCGCATCCCGCTTTTCCGGGAAGCTTACGAGGTTCTTTTGAAAGAATATCACAAGCGATTCTAGAATCTCTCAGGATCGGAGGAATTGAGGGTGCAACAGTCGCTGGAAAAAATAATATTAGAGATGTACCCGGTCGATCCCCGGCTTGTTTTTCGATGGCCAATCATTGTGAGATCACGGTTCACGGAAAAAAACTTGTAGGTAGTGCTCAACGGCGGTTACGTTCTGCATTTTTACAACATGGTTCGGTAATTTTAGATATGACCCCAAAATCAACCTATACCTTATTAAAATATTCCTCGGAAGCCCAAAAGCAGGCTGTATCGGACTCACTCATTTCAAATACCACAAGCTTAAAGCAGTTATTGCAGAGAAATCTGAAAAATAATGAGGTTAACCAATGGTTTTTGAAAGGGTTTCAAAAAACATTTCTAGGGAACTGGAGTAAAGGGAAATTAACCCAGCAGGAATCCGATCTCATAGAAGGTTTTCAGATTATTTAAAGCTCTACTTTTAATGGGGAAAGTATTGTTACCTAAAAAGAGATTGTTTATAATGCTCACTTTCTTTTTCGCTTAAGGATTAACAGTGTATATAAAATTTTGGGGTGTTCGTGGCAGTGTTCCTTCGGGAAACCCGGAAACAGTAAAGGTAGGTGGCAATACAACCTGTGTAGAAATACGTTGTGGCGAAGAATTGATTGTCATCGATACAGGTACTGGATTTCGTAATCTGGGGATGGCTTTGATGAAGGAGTTGCCTGTTAAAGGTACGATTTTATATACCCATGTGCATTGGGATCATATTCAAGGATTTCCCTTTTTTACACCGTTTTTTATCCCCGGAAACGAATTTAGAGTATTTGGTGGAACCAGTTTGCCAACAACAGTGGAAGAAGTGCTCAAGCAGCAAATGTCCCCTCCCTGTTTTCCTGTGAAAACAGATTTATTTGGTGCTAATATTTCCTATCATGATTTGAAGCCCGGTGACGTTATAGAGGGTGAAAACTATAAAGTCACTCTCGCTCCTTTATATCATCCTAATGGTTGCTATGCTTACCGGGTAGATCAAGAAGGTCAATCTCTTGTTTTTGCAACCGATTGCGAGCATTATGAAGACAAGCCAAACAAAAACCTGATTGAACTTTGCCGTGATGCGGATATGCTGGTTTATGATTCTCAATATACGGATGACGAATACAATGGCTTGAATGAAGAGTTCTCCAGGAAGGGTTGGGGGCACAGTACCATGCGGGAAGGCATAAAAGTGGCCGAAGCCGCTAATGTAAAAAAGTTTGTTTTGTTTCACCATGACCCAACACATAATGATGAATTTATTCAAAAGATTGAAGCAGAAGCCCGCCAACTCTTTCCCCAAAGCATAGCTGCTTATGAAGGTTTACAGATCGAATTATCAGAAGAAAATCTACCCAACTCTTTGTTCGATTGATTCCTTGATTTCATGGTTGTTGATTCTTCTTCTGTTTTCCGCTTGCGGGGGTCCCAAGCCTCATGTCGCAGAAAATCCGGCAAGCCAGAGATTTCGTGATGCCACACGTCTTTTTCCAATTGAAAAATCTTCTGTTGCCCACGCTAGTTTTCTAAGAGCCAATGAAGATAACCTGTCCGACCTTGCGGTTTTAAGCAAAGCTAAATCCGAACTCTATATTCTCATTAATAGGGGTAAGAAGGGGTTCTTGAAAAAGCAAGCGGGCCAGTGGACTAAGAATAATAAAGAAGAAATAAACTTTTTTGCCACCGCAGATTTAAATAGGGATGGGGGAGACGATTTGGTTTTAATTCTCGGCGGTAGGAAAAACCCGAAATCACAAATTCTTTTTAATAATAAAAAAAGTTATTTTTATTCAAAAGAAAAAGAGGGGGGGTATCCACTTACACCGGGTATAGAAAAGGTCATTCCTGTAGATCTCGATGGCGATGGTGATAAAGACCTGTTTTATTTTGGCAGTAGCATAAAAACTTCAGCAAGAAAACCCTATCAAACCATGATATGGATCAATAAGGGCGATGGCCGGTTTGAGGATTTAACATCCTTGTTAATGCCTTCGCTTCCTTCGGGTATTCGAGACGCTTCGTTTGCTGATTACGATGGCGATGGTGTGGTAGATATCTTTCTAGTTTATAGCAAAGGGCAAAACAGGTTGTTGTTGAATAACGGGGTGGGTAAATTTTTTGACCGCACCTCATCAAGAATGCCGCGAATCTTGGATGATAGTATGCATGCCGATTGGGCGGATTTTGATCAGGATGGTGATAACGACCTTCTTGTTGTCAATCGATCCATTAACAAGATATATCGAGGGTATCCAGAGGAGACCAATTATTTTTTGGAGAATATGGGCGGCGGAAATTTCAAGAAACGATCTCATGAAATTCTGCCTCGTTTATCTGCTACTAAAGTTTATCTTTTGGATGGAAATGGCAATACTCGCCCGGATGCGTTGGTCTTGACCTCTAAAGGGGTTTATTATTTACAGGGATGGGGCAGATGGGATTTTTCAGATGAAACCCGTCACCGTTTACCGCGTTACAGGCAATTTGACCAAATGATGTTTGGCGATATTGATCAAGATAAATTTCTCGACCTGTTTGCATGGTCTGAGAAATCGAGTCGGTTGTGGCTGAACCGTTTTGATTAGATCGAGGTTCGAATAAGCTAGTTTTTTAAGTTCTTAATTTATCCAACGCACTCATTAGGAAATCATATGTCAAAATTTAAAAAACTGACCTTCCTCAAAGTTTTAACGACTGTGGCTTGGGCGGATGGTGAAGTGAGTCAGTCTGAGCTTAATATTCTAAAATCATTTTACAAAAAATTTGATCTGGAGAAGCACGAACTGGACGAGCTGAAACCTTATCTGAATGCACCAATTTCAAAAAAGGAAAAAGATTTCTTGTATCGACAGATGATCGCCGAACTTTCCACATCTGCTGAGAAAAATGAAATCGTGGCCGCCTTGGAAAATATGGTTCAGATCCATCCAAGGATGAAAAGTGATGAAAGGCAACTGGTCGATCAGTTTTCGGAATGGCTTGAAGATACTTCTTTCACGAAGAGATCATTTGGGCGAATCCGGAACTTGTTTCAAAAAACCATCTTTGAACATGCCCGTGATCCGAACCCGGATATGGAAAAATATTTCAAAAGACGGGTGCTGAAAAAAATTGAATTGAAAAGCGCACACTCAGGATTTGCATCAAAGCTCCCTGAAGATAAACTGTACTTTCTCTGTTTGGTAGGTTCTCTAATGGCCTCGATCGCTCATGTAGATAATCACTTCGATCCTGCAGAAAAAAAAGCTCTGAAGGCTTGTCTTGCAGACCAGTTTTCTATTAAGGGTAAAGAGTTAACATTGCTTTTCGAGGTTGTAGAAGAGCAGGGAAAGAAAGGTTTTGATTTTCATGAGGTAGTTACTGAAATCAATCGGTTGACTTCTTACAATGACCGGTTGCATTTTATGGAATGCCTTTTTGCGGTGGCCGCTGCTGATGGTGAGATTGCTCATGAAGAGTCTGAAGAAATTAGGCGGATTACTAAATCGATGCGAATTCCCCATAAAACTTTTATTCAGGCCAAGGTGCAAGCGGGAAAAACCATTAACAAAAAATAATTTTCAAAACTTCGATCGAAATGGAAAAGGATAAAAAATTTTTGGGCATTATGTTTGAGTGTTGCAATATCTATCGCCGCATTTATATCAATAAAGGGGGTAACGCCTATGAAGGTCGTTGCCCCAAATGTTTTGCTGTTGTAAAAGTCCTTATTGGTCCTGGAGGTTCTGATAATAGAGTTTTTCGCGCCCGTTGACCTGATTGGTGGCGTAGGTTTCATCAACCAGATTTTTCCAACCAAAATAAATCGATGAAAATTGTATTGCAAAGAGTGTCCCGCGCATCGGTCGCTGTTAAGGGCGAAGTCATTGCTTCCATCTCCAAAGGACTCCTCATTTTTTTTGGTGCTGAAAAAAATGACGATGAAGACAGGGTTCAGTATCTTGCTGAGAAAACCCTTAATCTTAGGATTTTCCCTGATGTGAAAGGCAAGATGAATCTGTCGTGCCTCGATATTGGCGGTGAGGTTTTGGTGGTGTCACAGTTTACCCTGCCGGGGGATTGCACCAAAGGGCGTCGGCCTGGATTCGATAATGTGGCGGCTCCTAATGCTACCCATTCACTCTATCAAAACTTTATTCAGGAGGTTTCGGAGTCAGGACTCAAGGTGGCTGCTGGTGACTTTGGATCAGATATGCAGGTGGAGTTGATCAATGACGGTCCGGTTACATTTACTCTTGAACGCTAGCGGGGTATTCTCATTTTTCTTTTGAAGTTTTGATTCTTTTCGCTTTTTTATGAAAGTCGTAACCTTTCAAGGTGTCGGGCAATTGTAATTCGCTGAAGTGTTTTCGGGTTAGCTCATATTTTTTGAATAAAGGTTCTAGTTCCTCATCCATTTTCTTGAAAAGATCCATTTTCTTTTTCTTGTGATAAACAATTTCTGCGATTAGGATGTTTGAAATCGCGTCTCTGCTCTCATTGAGGTTGTTATAAGCAATTCCCAGCCTATAATAAGCATCGCCAAATTCTGGATCAAGGTTTACAGCTTTATTAAGGGAGTCGAGGGCTTTGTCAAAATTGCCGAGATCAGACTGAATTCTGCCAGCCGCATAATGGGTTTGGCTATTAAAAGGGGCAAGCTTTATAGCTTTTAAGTTTTCTTGCAGTGCTTTTTCTTTTTCCCCTAAACTTTCGTAAGCCCAACCCAGATTGGTGAATATCTTGTCATTTTTGGAGTCTATCTTGCGCGCTTTCTCCCAAGACACAACTGCTTTCGGAATGTCCTTGTTTTTTGCGTGGATGACACCAAGGTTGTAATGCGCCATGGCATTGCGGTCGTCTATCTCCAAAACTTTTTGGTAAGCTGTCATCGCTTTTTTATTTCTACCCATCCGTTCGTAAACCACACCCATATTGTTATGAACTTCTGTCATTAAAGGGTGAATTTTGAGTGCCTTTTTCAAATAGTCTATGGCTTGTTTGTTTTGACCGATTTCGGAATGAGCAGCGCCCATGTTATTAAATACGATATGCATGTTGTTGTCTCGAATCTGCGCTATTTTTAGAAACCGCAAGGATTTCTTCGGTTTCCCAGTTGCGATAAATATCGAACCCAGATCGGTGGCAATATCTGCGTTTGCGGGATTGATGGAAAAGGATTTGTAAAGCGCTTTTTCTGCATCCAAATATCTTTTTAAAAAAAATAGTGCAATTCCTTTTTCACGATAAGCGTCTCCATAATCTTCTTTGAGGCGAATGGCTTCCACCAAAGTCTTGAGTGCAGAATGGTATTTCTTGTCCTCAATATAAGCTCTTCCCAAATCGTAATGCAGGATTGGATCTTCAGGTTCATCTTTAACCTGGCTAGTGAGTTGCTCGATCTTGTACTCTAAAGAATCGCTTGAAGGCCCACACGATACAAGTAGAAAACAAAAAATGGCAATAAGAATCAAATGCATTTTATCCTGGGGTTAAAAAACAGACAGATTAAATAAGCTATTCTATTATAACGGGATAAAAGTGAGGGAAGTTTAATTCAGAATGAAGTGCGGAGAAAAAACGTGTGCTTTTAGAAGGGGATAGCCTCACGGGCTAGCTCCATCAGGAAAGAAGGGAAGAGACCGATTGCAATAACGGCGATAGAGCTTACCGTGACTAGTGCCCGCATTCCTTTATGCATAGCTGGTTTTGGAGCAGATTCATCTTCGTGAAAATACATCATAACGATGACACGTAGATAAAAATAAACCGAAATAATACTGGCAACCACTGCTAAAATGGTAATGAGGAAATAACCTTGTTCGATAGCAGCATAAAACAAAAACAGTTTTCCGAAAAAACCGGCGGTCGGCGGGAACCCTGCCAGAGAAACCATAAATAAACTCATGGCTGCCGCAAGGAACGGACTACGTTTCGCCAGCCCCTTAAATCGATTAATGGAGTTGCCTTCTTGGCCTTCTCCTTCCATCATAAATACGACTGCAAACGCGCCGATATTCATAAATAAATAGACTGAAAGATAAAAAAGAATGCTCGCCATACCTTCTTGAGTATTGGTAACAATTCCTATCAAGAGATATCCAGCGTGTGCTACACCGGAATATGCGAGCATTCGTTTGAGATCGTCTTGAAAAATAGCTGCGGTATTTCCCACCAGCATGGTCAATACTGATGCGCCAAATAGAATCGGCATCCAGGTTTTATCTAGTTCCGCGAAAGAGGTGAAGAAAACCCGCGCGATCACTGCAAAGACTGCCGCTTTAGTGGCGACCGACATAAACCCGGTAATAGGTGTTGGTGCTCCCTGATAAACATCGGGTGTCCATGAATGAAAAGGCACAAGTGAAACCTTGAAAGCGAGACCGCAGAACATCAGTCCCATTCCCATATAAACCAGCGTATTTTTTGTGTAGGGATTTTCCTGGACCAGTTGACCGATGAGTCGTATCTCGGTGGTTCCGCTACCTGCATATATTAGAGCCATGCCATAAACTAGAACCGCAGATGCGAAGGCTCCCGTCAATAGATATTTGACTGCCGATTCTTGCGATGCCTTGGTTGCCCAACTTAGTTCCGGTGTGGTGCCGGGTCCTTCTTTTCCTGTTCCATGTTTGGCGGAAAACCCACAAAGGATATATAGAGAGATGGAGAACAACTCCAAAGACAAAAATATGGTAATTAAATTGCCAGATTTGGCCAGGAACATCATGCCTGCAATTGACATTAGCAGCAGGGTGAAATATTCCGCTTTATTTTCATGGTCACTTTGTGGATAACGAACCGATCCGAAAACCGGGAACAGCGCCATGGATAAAATAATTAAATTGAATGCTAGGGAAAATCGGTCGTGGATAAGTGCGCTACTGAATATATCTGGGTTGTTACCGTTCGTCGCTGTCGGTGCATCACCCCATAGAAAAAGGGTAAGAATGAAAGCTGCGCCTACTCCACAGAGAGTGACCATTGACAAGAAAGGATTGTGGTTCAACTCCTTTTTGAGACCTGCCAAAAGAAGGAAAAAAGCCGTGCCCAGTACAATAAACTCGGGCCCAATTGCTGCCCAGTTCATGTCATCATAATTGATCTCAAATTCCATACTTAAGCCTTGGATTTTCTCTGTGGCTTGCCACGCCATTTAAATTAAAATCTCGTATCTGCTTGCAACGAGGGTTATACATTCTCTGTAAAATCTATTTTTGACCCAATAATTTCCAGCCTAATTTATGGGTGTTTTATAGCATTTTCAGCCTTTTTGCAAGCTCTCACTGTTCGCTTGGTCGGGTGTTGGGTTTTCGCTTGTATTGTGTAAGATTTTTCCTTGTTAAGCTAATGATTTCCGGTCAGAATAGGGGTTTTTAAATCACCAAAACTGTGGAGGTTTTTTTTGGATACCAATGAGGCTCGTGCGCATCTAAACTATCTGTTGACGCTGGGGATACGCCGGGAAGAGGCGTTTGGCCCTATGGCACTCAGTTTTATTAAAGAGGATGCATTCGAAAGCGCAGGTCTTTTGCCGGAAGAGCAATTCAGCCTCATCATGGCTACGGTTGATGCATTGGCAATGGAGCCTAAACGTTTCAATATGAAGGTTGAAATGTTGAAACGGGCGCAAGGTCTGCTCAATAAAACTTCATTTGATAATCCGCAACTCGTGCGGCAACTCGATCAAGACATCAAGAAAACTGAAGCGGAACTGGGTATCTATAATGAAGCCATGCGTCCCGCCAAAGGGGAAGCGCAGGAACGGCAAAAATTGATTGTGCAAAGTGATGCGCCGGAATACTTCCTCGACATTGCACAAAGACGGGCCACCACTTACTACCAAAATAAATTTGGCTTGAACAAAGAGTCGAAAACCGCCCAGCACTTTGGCGGTACCAAGCGTAAGTTTGATCCAGATAATAAAGCTGTGCAAAAAGAGTTCCCCGGAGCCTGTGCTCCTTTTATGAACTCCCGCACCAACGCTTTTCATCTGATGATGCCATTCGATTTAAAAATCAGCAAAACACCAGATGACCCGCTTGATGGAGGCATGCGAGCCTACTATGCAAAAATGGGTTATTCCTTTCCTCTCGGGTTCGAAATGGGAAAAATTTGCAGCTATGAGGATGGAGAGATACTGGACATTCCGATGGACGACCCCAATCTTATTTTCTTGTCAGTTTCCAGGGTCAAGGAAAAGGAGTTCCGTGCTGCGAACTATCCGGGGACTCCTGAAATACCCGCTGAATACGCCTACCCGCGTGCGGTGCTGGAGCGTACCGGAACTCTGGGGCCCTATATTCAGTTGGTTTCTAATTTTAAAATCTGGTTCGATGCTTCCCAGGTTTCGGTTCTGATACAGGGTGCCCCTGACCTGTATGAGTATGGTTTGGAAGGCGGGTCGGGCATGATGGTCCGCAGTCACGCTTCGGATAAAGTACCTGCCTATGCTGAAAATACATCACAACCCTGGCAGGAGGGTTTGAGTTTCAATTTTGTAAACATCCATCTGACTTTGAGCCCGGGTAGCGAATCTGCAATGGTTCCTTATAATACGCCGCTTTTTACAGTTTATCCGGTGCTTCCCACGCAGAATTTTAAATGGGCGAACATGTCTGATATGTGAGAAATATGGGTAGTTAGACTTTTGATAAACCCACCTTATCTCGCCCCGCATTTCCTATTGCGATTACGCTATACTATTAAAAGTATATTTTATATTTTATTTTTTCATGACAATCTCATCAAAAATAAGAACTGGGCTTAGGCTATCGGTATTTTTTCTTTCCGTAACTTTATTGGTCCCTGCTTTGGCAGCGGAACCTGTTCAGATTACCTCGAATCCGGGTGAAGATTTCGCTCCGTCTATTTCCTCAGATGGGAGCTTCATGGTTTATGTCTCCGATACCTCCGGGAACCTTGATCTTTGGATGAAATATATAGGTGTCGGTATTCAACCTCCTGATCGTCGATTGACTTTTCACAGTACTGAAGACAAAAGCCCGGCTATCAGCCCTGATGGGAAAAAAGTAGCGTTCGTTTCTCATCGTGGCGACCCACGCGGTGATATCTATGTTCTTGATCTGCAACACATCGGTGATGACCCTGTCGCTGTTGTTCAGGGAAAAGGGGAGTATATGGACCCCGCTTGGTCAGCTGATCAGAATTATATATTTTATGCTTCGCGAGCAACCCAGATATCAATTTTCAAAAACAACCTGAAAAGTGGAGAGCAGTTGCTGGTTCTGAAAGATGGAGGAATTAATCTTTCAAATTCTGCGGATGGTCGGCATCTGGCTTTTGTTACAGGAGATACGCACAGTGATTTAAAGGTTTTAAACCTCAACTCAAATACTTTAATTGATGTGAGTCACGGGCCAGAAATAGATGTGTCGCCTGCATGGTCAAATGATTTGCTTTTCTTTGCGCGTTATTCTGATGATACCAATCTGGATGGGCAGCTGAGCATTGACGACAACCCTAATATCTGGAAGCTGGATTTCAAAGCAGGTCGTGCGGAAAACTTTCATCAATTGACAGACAGTTCTTCCTACGATTTTTTTCCGCAACCAAGCACCAACGACACAATTCTATTTGCATCACATAAAAAAGGATTCGTCAATATTTGGCAACTCCCGCAATCGGGACGAGTTCCTTTTGCAAAAACCCCTTCGGCATCCTTAAAAAATATTGAAGATGCATGCTCCGAAGTTACCTATTTATGCGCCATGGCCTTGGCAAATCATATTCGCCAGTTTCCCAATGCAGCTGGCCTTGCCGAAACGCGCTATCGCCTAGCTATTTTAAACCTTGAGTTACAACACCCAGATTCCGCCCGGAAAATATTTAATCAGATATTAGATATTCACTCCGACAACAAAGAGATCGCTGGATTGTCAGAAATTGAAACTCTTTTGCTGGATACTGAAAATGTACCTTTTAAAATAAATATCCTGGATACGATTATCAAAAAATATTCAGGGTTTGCTCGAGTCGAAGCGCGGAGTTTTCTAGAAAAAGGAAAACTTTCTTTTGTCAATAACGCTCCGGATCAAGCGTTGAAATATTTTCAAAAAGTAGTCGGTAACTACCCCCAACAAAGGAGTTTAGCGGCAGAAGCAGCATTTTTACAAAGCCAGGTATATGAATTAGTTGGCAACCGGGAAAAGCTGGTGCAATCTTTTGTGCAAGTGGTCAAAGGTTTTTCGGATGTCCCCAAGTGGAAACAAAAAGCCATAGAAGCAATTCTTCACCTGCACGAAAAACAACTCACTTTGGAGAAGAAGGTGTCGCGTTTACAGGCACTCATTCAAACCTATAAAGATATTCCACAGTTGGCGGCGGCAATTCAAAATCGTGTTGGGGCTCTATATTATGACGCCACTGAAAATCTGCTCGCGAAAGAAGCCTATAAAACAACAGTTAAGACTTATAAACAGGGCGAATCTTTTAAAGCCCGCCTAGCATTGGCCAGGATATATGCCGAAGAGGAAAACTTTGATGAGAGCCTGAGTATCTACCAAAAAATTTCAGTTGAGCCAAAAGCTATAGAGATTTATTTAAATGAAGCCCGTGAGGGGCAAGTTAAAAAAGCTTTGGACAAGGGTAACTGGGAGCTTCGTGTTGGCGAGGTCAAATTGGCTTTCAAAACATTTTTAAAACTCATCGAATTCAGCCCGTATACCGTAGAAGCACATCGAGGTTATCTGCAAGCGGCGTCGGCTCTTAAGAAAAGTACTGATGCTATAAAAATATATAAGAAAAGAGTCGAGACGAGTCCAGACTCCGCTACAGACCTTTATGCACTGGGGCTGGCATATACATACCTCACTCCACCGGCATTAGATGCAGCAGAAACAGAAATAGGTAAGGCGCTTACACAAAATTCACAACAAGTTTTTTTCCATCAGACCTTGGGTTGGATTTATGAGCAGAAAGAGCGGCAGCAGTCTGGTTTTCTTGAAAAGGCTCTGCATGAATACCAGATTGCGTTGGCTCTCAATGATGAAAATGAAAACTCTCGAAACGAAGCCGACCTGCTTCTCAATCTGGGGAACGGACACTATTCGCTTAGCAATCCTCTTTCGGCTCGATATTATTACCAAAAGCGTGACGAAGTCGGGTTAGCATTTTTGAATCCAGAACGGGAAGCTTTATACAGACAACATTATGGCGAGGCATCTTTTAAAACAGGTGATCTGGTCAATGCGGTCAAACAATTTAAGTATGCGATGGAATTAGTTGGGAAGAAAAGTGAACCCGCGCGGGTGGCTTAGCTACACGATCGTATCGCTTTGGCTTATCAGGAAAAAGAAGACTATGAACTTGCGGTCAAACATTTTTCTGCAAGTCTAGAGTTGAACCGCCAAACGGGAAACCAGTCATCACTTTCGCGGGCTCTTAGAAACATCGCCAATAATATTTATTCGCAAAATCGTCTACAACCTGACTCAGAAAAAATGAGCCGGGCTCTCAATTATTATTTCGAGGCCATTGATAAGCTTGAGAAATATGGTGTGGCAGATAGGAAAAAGAAATCATCCGCATTGATCGAAGTCAACATAGAAGCTGGAATCGGTGACGATGTTTCGGCCGCAGCTTATGGATTCGACAAAAGTGGTGAACAAAAACTAATTTTTCATTACATTGGAAAGATTTATGGCGACTTTGGTGATAACCAGAAGGCTATCGAATATTTTCAGAAAAAACTGAAACTGATACCCGAGAGATTGGATGTAGAGAAAAACATCCCGGTTCTTCTTGAAAAAGCACTTTTACTCAATCAGTTGGGTAAATTCTATTTTCAATCTGGAGAAACTCGAAGAAGTCTGGAATATTTTAAGGATTCCTTTTCGCTTTCAAGAAAGCTAGACAACCGAAATGGTATGGCCGTCAATGCAGCGAATATGGCACGTGCCGTATTCACTATGAGTGCCAGGGCCAATATTGCGACCGAGGCTGAGGAGGTTATTGCATTTATAAGGGAAGCAATCGTTTCCAGCGAAGCGACCTCGTCATTAATATTACATAATTATTTAGGCGTTCTATTCCATATACAGGCATTTAATTCTAGAGAACCTTCAGGGTTAAACGATGTCGAACAGGTAAAAGCCAGCCTGGCAGCCTTGCGAAACAATATGACCCGTATTGGAAAATCAATTCAGCACTTTGAAGCTGCTATAGAACTAGCCGTAGGTGATGCCGAAAAATATCTTCCTAAAATAAAACATAATCTGGAATTGACCCGGCACCTAGCCGGAATGAAAGACACTAGCACTAAATGGATGCCGCCTCTCAGCGTCCGATGGCAATTTGTTTATTTGGATGCGCTTAGATTGGAAAACGCGAAACGCCTGTCTCGTCTTCTGGATGCGGAAAAAGAATTGGCGCGTCTACCTTATCGCGCTGTTTCATCGGATCGTTCAACATTAGCGATGATTGAGCAGCTTTATGAGGACATCACCTCGAAATTGTTCGAGCAAAAAAAATACAGTGAAGCATTATTGTTTTCTGAAAAGGGCAAGAAGAGAATCATTCAGGCATTGGCGCCAAGTTATCAGTTTGCTAGCGAAGAGAGACAGGAATATTTTAATGAAATAAAAACGTATGCAAAGCAATTATCGTCTTTGGCGAGAGAAGAAGCAGAAGCTTTATTGGATGAATATCAAGAGTTTATGGAGTTGGTAGATGAAGACGACCCTGCGCTGGTCGATTGGGTGTCGCCAAATGTTCCGACAGTAGAAGTTGTGCAATCGCTTTTGCGAAAAGACGAAATCTTTTTAAAATTACAAAGGCTGGGAAACGACATTCTTGTTTGGCAGATAAGCCGAGAAAAAGTTTTAACAGGTCGTATTGCAGGGGATAAAACATTCTTCGAGTTGGTTCAACGGATAGTTGAGACCCGTTTAAATAAAACCGATATTGAAATATTATCAAATAAACTCATTACTCCATTGGGGGATGCGATTGGTGGCGCGAAATCTATTATTCTTTTGGCGGAGGGAAGGTTGGAGTTTTTGCCCTGGGCCGCTCTCAATTTTAATGGTAAACCATTGGTTGAAAGCTCACGGCTGACGTTTATTTCTTCGTTGTCGCATTATGCCCGCTCGGTTAACTTGCGAAGTCTTTACAGTTCCCGCCTTTTAGCGGTTGAATCTAATTTGCCCGATAATGTGGAAAATTTTTTTGCATCTGTTGCTAGTTTGAAGGGGGAAGATGCGAATCGAAAATCATTTTTTAGCGAATGGAATCATTTTGGGTTGGTGCACATTGAGAGTCCTGTTCGAGTGTTTCGTCATGAACCGCAGTCGTCGTTTATCACTCTAAATAAGATGCCAGCAAAGTTTCAGCGCATTTCTATTGAATCGCTGTATTCCGACCCTGTTGAGTCGCTGTTGATGACATTGACGGACGTGGAGCATGTGTTCGATCCTCGACTGGAGTTATCGCCCACAGCAGTATTGCTACAGGGCTTGACGTTTAAGGGATATCCCGGTGCAGTCCTACATAGTGGAAGACCAGAATTTCAAGAAGAGTTTAATGTCTATTTTACTGCGACTCTTGGCGAAGCCAATCCGGCAGAATCGTTGCGACAAGCACAGATAGCATTGTCGAAAAAATATCCTGAAAATCTGGACTGGGCTCGCTACCGATATTATGGCTTCCCCGGTATGAGTGATATGGAGAAACAGGCGTTCGCCATCAAACATATTAAAGGTAACGTGTTAAAAGGAGCCTCTGCGTCTAAGGTAGGTGAGCTCCTTTCCACTATTAACTATCTTGAAAAAGCTTTGGTGCTGGCCCCTTTTGTCCCAGAAAAAGTGAACCTAGGTGAAAACTTCCAAGCTAAAACGATTGTTAAGGCTCTTGCTACTGCTGCCTGGAAAATAGGCGACTACGAAAAGTCCATTCATTACCAGAATAAAGTTTTGCCCATTGCTGAGAAAGAGGAGGACCCAGAAGAGTTAGCAGAGGCGCATTATTTTCTGGGTCTGCTTTATTCGCTGGCAGAAAAATTCCCCGAAGCGGTGGAACATTTAAAAACTGCTCTTTCTATTTTTGAGGAATATGAAATCCTCGATCGGCTGGCGCAAAGTTACAGCCAACTGGGCATCGTTGAAGAAAACGCTACGGAATATACTAGTGCGCTCAAAGCGTTCTCGGCTTCGCAAAAAATAAATGAAGAGATAGGTGAAGATTTAAATCGTGCCCGAGAATTTCGAAGGATAGGGAAAATCTACAGTCTCCGTCTTAATCTATTTAAAGAAGCCAAAGATTTTTTTTCCAAGGCTTATGATTTGTTCGTTGAATTGGAGCAACCGGAGCTTCAGGTTGAGTTGCTACTGGATCTAGGACTGGTTGCCGAGAAGGAAGGAGCTTTTGACCGATCCTTAAATTATTTTTCACAAGCACAGGTTCTTGCGGAAGAAAATAATTTCAGGCCAGGGTTGTCGAAATCATTATTGTATCAGGCCAACTCGCACTGGTTTCAAGGTGATTATCAGCAGGCTTTTCGAACGCAACGGCAGTCGCTGGAAATAGCCAAGTCCCTCAATGATAAACTACGGCAAGCTTTCATCTATAACACGTTAGGGTTGATCCATTGGACATTGAATGATCCTGAACGAGCTTTGAAAAATCTCCACCACAGTCTCGATCGAGCAACCGAAATGCGTTCGCCTATAGATATTGCCTCGGCCCACAATAATATCGGATTGGTACATCGAAAAGAAAAACGCTTTGAAAAATCTCTCGAATCTTTCAATGAAGCGCTTAAGCGCGACATTCAACTCAAATCAAAATGGGGGCAGGGCTACACCCATCGTAATATGGGGATGAGTTTGATGCGTATGGGCAAGCTCGATGATGCCGCAGGACATTTTAATCAGGCGATGGGTTTCAGCGGTGAAATCGGCGATCGTACGAATGTTGTAAAAATCATGCTGGAATTAGGACATCTGGCATTAGAGCGAAAACAATGGCAGGAGGCTGTGCCGTTGTTTGAAAAGGCGTATGCATTGTCATCTGCGATCAATGTGAAGGAGGTAAGTTGGCGGGCATTGCGGGGGCAGGGATTCGCCCTTATCCAATTAAAGAAAAATGATGCAGCGGTGAAGGTTTATAAGGATGCCGTAAAAATTGTCGATGCCATGCGTGCCGCTATTAAAGTCGAGGAGTTCCAAAATGGATTTCTCACTGACAAACAGGATGTTTACAAGGAATTGATCTTATTACTTTTGGATATGGGTAATGTCGAAGACTCTTTTCAATATGCAGAGCGGGCAAAATCGCGAAGTTTCATTGACCTTCTTGGCAATCAGAAAATCAGTTTAAAAAATGATATCAGTCAAAAATTGTACGATGCATTAACCCGACAAAAATCACATATCCGAGAAACAGAAGAAGCTTTCGCTGCTGCACGTTCAGCTGAGAAGGAAGAAGAAGCAAAAGATCTCAGAGGAAAACTGGTGGCGGCAAGAAGTCTCTATCAGAATATGTTGATCGATGCTAAAGAGCAGAATCCGGAAATCTCAAACTTTATCACAGTGGATGCTATCACTTTAAAGAAATTGTATGGCTTGCTGGAAGATAACGTAGCATTGGTGGAGTATCTGGTGACTAAAAAAGAACTTGTTGCCTGGGTGGTGGCAAAGGGGAACATCAATTCAGTTCGCGTTCCTATAACAGAAAAGGATTTAAACGCACTTGTCGCCGACTACCGTGGGCGGATTCAGAAAATTGCCCCTGTAGAAGATCAAACGAAGCGATTACACGCCTTATTGGTGGAGCCATTGCAGCTGTTTATAAAAGGTAAGCGGATGCTGGGTATCGTACCGCACGGACACCTTCACTATATTTCGTTTTCTTCCCTAAAAAATGAAGAGAGTTATTTGTTTGAGCGGCATCCACTATTTTATTCCCCTAGTGCGTCGGTGATGCAGTTTACTTTCAAGGAAAAATCAGCACGCAGTCGCGACATTAAAGTTTTGGCGTTGGGCAACCCTGATCTTGGCGACTTGAATTACGACTTGCCGTTGGCAGAAATGGAAGCCAACTCCATAAAATGGGATTTTCCGAAAATTGATGTTCTGACCCGAGAAAATGCTACGGAGAGCTGGCTGAAGGAAAATATAGGCAATTATCAAATCATTCATGTTGCTTCACATGGTGAGTTCGACCCCATCAACCCTTTGTTCTCTTCCTTAAAATTGACGAGGGACAAAAGTGATGATGGTAACTTTGAGGTCAATGAAGTTTTTGGGCTCGATATCAAAGCAGATATCGTGACACTCAGTGCTTGCCAGACCGGTTTGGGAGACCTCGTTGGAGGCGATGAATTGGTAGGACTCAACCGTGCATTTATCTATGCCGGGACGCACTCAATCTTATCTTCACTGTGGAGAGTAAGTGATATCTCCACAGCGGTGTTGATAAAACATTTTTACCGCAACTACGGTAAGGAAGATAAAGCCGAGAGTTTGCGCAAGGCGCAAATTCTTGTTAAACGGTTTTACCCACACCCTTCCTATTGGGCTGGATTTAACCTGACCGGAGACTACCGATAGCCGACTTTAGTTACGGCTATTCATTAAGGCTTCAGGAAATTGCAGGTCCAGCTTTCTTTTCAGCTTTTTAGAGATTGTCTGTTTTCCTGCCCCGGTATAATTTCCCTCAGTACTCTGGAAAATTTTCCAGTGACGCCGATGCAACCTCTCTTTTGAGATAATCTCTTTTACCTTTCCACTAGCATTATAAATTGTGACTGGAAATAGCATTTGATGCGCCTCCCTTCAGTCTATAATGAGATTTTCAACCTCTCTAATTCTAAGATAGGTCACAGCTAGTTAATTTGCCACCCCGAATTCTGATATTCTGAAGGTTATACTCTTTGATAAGAACATGTAGTTAGAAACTGGACATCTTAATTAGATATATCTATCATTGATGGATGTACGAATTATTCTATTGCAGTTTCGCAACCAGAGATATGTCGGACACCGATATATTGAATATCCTGGAGAAATCCAGAAAACGGAATGACGAGAATAGTATCACAGGCATTCTTGTTTATTGGGCTAGGACTAGGCAGTTTATGCAGGTTTTAGAAGGAAGTGAAAAAGCTATTTTTGATTTGTATGAAGATATAAAAAAGGATGATCGGCATAAGTGCCTTAAGCTGATTTACAGTGGAGAGACTCCCGAAAGATGTTTTTCAAATTGGACTATAGGATTTTCTAAATTTGAATCGATTGAAAAATCCAAGTTGGAGGGAGTTTCTGGTTTTCTTGAAAAAGGATTTACTGACTTGTTAGCGGGTAGCCTTTTGGGATTTAACTGTTGACAAATAAGGGGTTTAAACGTTAGGATTGCAAGATTTATAGGGTTTTCAATTTCCAGTTAAGGAGTGAGGGTGCTAAAAGACGATTTTACTATAGTTGTATTCCCTGGGGCATTGGGTTCCCCCAAAAAAATCTGCCTCCCCAAGAAGCTTGCAAAACTTGGGTTTATTGTTACCGGAGTCCTTTTTGTTGCTTTTTTGGGTTCCTCCATTTATTTCGTTCAGCAATATTTACACTTGCAGGGCAATGAAACGGAATTAGCCAAGCTCCGCAAGGAATCAAAAATAAGAAAAATTCAGGTAGAAAAATTTTCTCATCAGGTCAAGAATTTTGAAACTGAAATGGCTCGACTGGAACGTTTTGAGAAAAAGTTGCGAGTTATCACGGCACTTGAAAACTCTCCGAAATCGGTAGAAAAAAACTGGGGTGTTGGTGGCCCTTATGGTATGACCACCAGCAGCTTCAACACCTCTATGGGACGCGGTGCTGCAAGTATGGTTGAGCGTTTGTCTAACGGCTTAGACCATTTAGACAAGCAGGCAAAAATTCAAAGCATCAGTTTTCAGGAACTTGATAACTTTTTTAAAAATCAGAAATCACTTCTTTCCTCAACGCCTTCGATCTGGCCGACTCGTGGCTGGGTAACATCCGCATTTGGTTTTCGTAAATCACCCTTTACGGGGTTGCGTGAAAAACATGATGGGTGGGATATTGCGGCACGTTCTGGATCGCAGGTTAGAGCCACCGCTGACGGCGAAGTCGTTGTCGAAGGTAGAGAATATGGCTACGGTAACATGGTTGAAATTAATCATGGATACGGTGTGGTGACTCGTTATGGACACAACTCAAAACACCTGGTTAAAGTGGGTGACCGTGTCAAACGAGGGCAGGTGATCTCTCTGGTTGGTAGTACGGGAAGGAGCACGGGGCCTCATTTGCATTATGAAGTTTTGTTGCATGGCATTCCTGTAACCCCCAAAAACTATATCCTGGACGATTGATAGACCACTAATACATTGAGTTGGTTCCTGGTACATTTCCTCCCCACTCGAACATTTTTTCTTCATAACCCAAACGGCACTTGCTACTTCTAATCTAGTAGAATTTGTATTCTTCCCATTTTATAAAATTTTTCCGGTTTAAATTGCAATGGTATTTGGACTCATAAAAAAAATGATTGGTACCCGAAATGATCGGGAAATAAAACGTATCCAGGTCATAGTGGAATCAATCAATGGCTGGGAAGGTAAAATCAAACCACTCACCGATGCCGAGTTAAAAGAAAAGACAACTGAGTTTAAAGATAGAATTTCTAAAGGCGAGACGTTGGATGAAATTCTTCCTGAAGCTTTTGCTGTAGTTCGTGAAGCAAGTTGGCGAACTCTTGAGATGCGACATTTCGATGCCCAGATGATTGGTGGGATTGTTTTGCACGAGGGAAAAATCGCAGAGATGAAAACCGGTGAAGGCAAAACATTGATGGCTACTTTACCGGTGTACCTAAACGCCCTGGGAGGGAAGGGTGTTCATGTCATTACCGTAAATGATTATTTGGCGACCCGGGATAGTGAATGGATGGGAACCGTATACAAATTTCTGGGGCTTTCCGTCGGTATGGTTTTTCATGATATTCCTGAAGAAGAGAGAAAGGCCGCTTACAACTGTGACGTGCTCTATGGAACCAATAATGAGTTTGGTTTCGATTACTTGCGCGATAATATGAAGTTTTCCAAAGAGCAAATGGTTCAACGAGATTTGAACTTTGGAATCATTGATGAAGTTGATAATATTTTGATCGATGAAGCTCGGACTCCGTTGATTATTTCCGGCCCTGCAGAGGAGTCAACTGACAAATATTATACGGTTAATAAGTTGGTTCCCAGCTTGAAAAAAGAAAAACATTACACGATAGATGAAAAGGCCCGAAGTGCATCCCTTACTGAAGATGGGATCTCCAAGATGGAGAAAGACCTGAATATTGATAATCTCTATGATCCTTCGAATATTGAAACCCTTCATTGCCTGAATCAAGCTGTTAAAGCACATGGAATTTTTAAAAACGAAGTGGATTATGTTGTTCGTGATGGAGAAGTAATCATCATTGATGAGTTTACTGGGCGAATGATGAACGGCAGGAGATACAGTGATGGTTTGCATCAAGCTTTGGAAGCGAAGGAAGGTGTCAATATAGAAAATGAGAATCAGACCCTTGCGAGCATCACATTCCAGAATTATTTTCGTATGTATGGAAAATTGGGTGGAATGACCGGTACCGCTGATACAGAAGCAGAAGAGTTTATGTCCATTTATAAACTCGAAGTGATTGTGGTGCCGACCAACCGTCCGATGATTCGCGAAGACTTTCCCGATGTGATTTATAGAACGGAAAATGAAAAATTCGATGCAGTGATTGAGGAAGTAAGAGAGTTAAGCGAAATGGGCCGACCCGTTCTGGTGGGTACAATTTCAATTGAGAAGTCAGAACTTTTGAGCAAAACATTAAAGAAATATGGAATCAAGCACAGTGTGCTCAATGCAAAGCACCATGAATCGGAGGCAGAGATCATTTCTCTGGCCGGGCAACCTAACGCTGTCACCATTGCGACCAATATGGCAGGCCGAGGAACCGATATTGTTCTTGGTGAAGGAGTTCCTGAATTAGGTGGACTTCATATTCTTGGAACCGAGCGCCATGAAAGTCGGCGCATTGATAATCAGTTGCGAGGGCGATCGGGGAGGCAGGGAGATAATGGTTCTTCCCGGTTTTTTCTTTGCCTAGAAGATGATCTGCTTCGCATTTTTGGTTCGGATAAAATTTCTCCTCTTATGGCACGGTTAGGTATGGAAGGAGGTCAACCCATTGAGCACAGCATGGTTTCCAAGGCGGTTGCCAATGCCCAGAAAAAAGTAGAAGCCCATAATTTTGATATTCGAAAGCATGTTCTAGAGTATGACGATGTAATGAACCGTCAAAGGGAAGTTCTTTATGCTCTTAGAAGAAGCATCATCTCGGCGGAAAGCCCTAAAGAAATTCTTCTTGATATGGCAGATGAACTGGTTGATGACATTATTTCCGAAGTTGCTCATGAAAAAATTTATCCGGAAGAATGGGATATCGAATATTTGAATGATTTTCTTGGACGGCAGTTTGGTGCTCATATAAAAAAAATTAATGACCATGAATTGGAAATTGAAGGCAAACATAAACTGGGTTTAGAAGATTGTAACCGTGAAAAACTATATGAATCGGTTATTGATGCAGTATGTGAAGTCTATCAATTAAAGGAAGATGTAATTGTCAAAGAATTAGAGATTGATCCATCCGCGATGAGGCATCAGGAAAAAATAATTATGCTTCAGGTTTTGGATACTCTTTGGAAGGATCACTTACTAGGCATGGATCATTTGAAAGAAGGTATCGGCCTGCGAGGATACGCTCAGAAAAACCCACTGACCGAGTATAAAAAAGAAGGCTTTGCTCTTTTCAGTAATTTGATGGCAAAGATAAAAGAAGAAACCACGGAATATCTTTTCAAGGTTCAAGTGCGAAGGGAAAGTGAATTCGACGATGAAGATATTATTGCGCAGCCAAAAAAGATGGTTGAGCATAGAGGGGATGTTGAAGGTTCCGACAAGCCCGAGACAGTTCGCCGCGTAGATGAAAAGGTTGGGAGAAACGACCCTTGCCCTTGTGGAAGTGGAAAAAAATACAAAAAATGCCACGGAAAATAAGGCTACAAGTTTTCAGCAGCTTCCTGGCATGAGATGCATAAGGGAGTGAGAGGCATGATCTGTAGCCTTTTTAGACTTATTTGTTCCTCGCAGGATTCGCATGCCCCAAAAGTACCCTCGTTTATTCTAAACAAAGCATCTTCAATCAATCGTAGTTCATTGCGGTCACGGCTGGTCAGTTGAAAGAGCATTTCTCTTCCTTCTAGACTTGAAGCAAGATCAATTTCATTGCTAAAAGCCAGATCCCCAGCATCCCTTTCCAAGGATTTCGAAGATTGAATTGATTTTAACAGGTCACTTCGTTTTGCGAGTAACCTTTCCTTTATTTTCAGGGTCTCAGTTCCTAGCTTGGGAAGTGCCCGTATTTTCGCTTTTGGTTTTTTTACAGTTGTAGCGGTATCGGTTTCGGCTTTTTTTACCGGGGTAGTTATTTTTCTGGGTGCTGCTTTGGTTTTCGTAGGAGTCGAAGTCTTTTTTGTTGTTTTCTTTTTGGTGGTAGCTTTTTTTGTCTCTGGCTTTTTAGCCGGCGGTGTACTGGCTTTTTTGTCTTTTTTAGACGTAGTTATCTTTTTCACCGCTTTTTTGGATATTTTATTTTTTGCTGGCAATGTCTTCTTTACCTCTTTTTTTGCGGTTTTTTTCTTAACGGGAATTTTCTTTTTTTCGGTTTTTTTTACTTCTTTCTTCGTCGCCATTATCGAACCTCCTATTTTTGGTACTCAAAGGCGAATCCAGAGGGAAATAAACCTGGACTTCCGGTTAGGTGAAAATTTTTAGAACTCTATCATTTGGAAAAATAAAGTACAAGCCTTTATTTGCCAGAATCGACTCATTTTTTTGTGTCAATAGGGTTTTTGAACGAAACTCGTCCATTTGGGAATGATAACGGCGTCAATTTATATCATAATCGACTACCACCGAGGATGAACATAAAGACCGCATTATTTTAACTACTGGTAAATGGTTCTCGTGGTTGGCATATATCTTTAATCCGTCTCGGTCTTTAAAGTGTGCAGTGAGTACAATGTCATAGCTTCTCTCCGATTCGAGAAAATCGGTTCCTATTTCGATTGTCTGTAAAGTTTCAATTTTTCCCTCTAGACTCCTTAGGGAATCGATAGCACGTTCCATGTTTTTAGTAGTTTTTTCGGCTAATTTGAACATTACGATATGTTTGATCATTTATTTTCTCCATTGATAATTTAAAATAACGATTTATTAGTATAATAAATTCGAGCGTAGAAAAGGTCTGCGAAAGTTGTTGATCATATAATTTTATAAATCAGTATTACTAAAATAAATTCATAATATGTCTTGGTGGATGGGTGCGGGTTTAGGCTTTTTGCGTGGCGGTCCCTTTGGTGCTGTTGTGGGTGGTGCTGCTGAATATTTTCTTGGGCAAAAATTTCAAAAAAAACTGCAAAAATGTTTGCCTGGTATTCATAATAAGGCAGACTTTATAACCTCTCTGGTGATAATCCTGACCCGAGTAGGAATAGTGAATGGCCCTTTAACGCAAAGCCAGATTAAAATCATCCACAAGTTTTTTATTAAAAATTTAGGGTTTGGGGTTGCTGATTTTAAGGCCATTGATCCCCTAATCCGTGAAGTGCAAAATAAAAAACCAGATATAGATCCCTTTATTAAAGGGTATAAAAAATCCTGTCAGAATAATTATAACCTCTTACTAGTCGCTCTTTGCTACCAGATTTGTTTGGTAGAAAATAGCTTGGGCGAGGGTGTGGAAAGTTTACTTAAGCAGGTCGTTCTAATATTAGGTTTGTCTTATGACCAGCATAATAAAATCAGAGTAAAATATTCCCTGGAAATATTCAAAACTCCGTATCATGTTTTAAAAATTCCCTCAGATGCTTCAAATGAAGAAGTAAAGAAAGCTTATCGCAGTCTTATTAGCTTGTGCCACCCCGATCGAGTAGCTCATGAAGGCGAAAAAGCTGTTGAAGAAGCGCATTTGAAATTTTTGGAAATCCAGGCGGCGTATCAGGAGTTGGAAAACACTAGAGGGATCTAGCGTGCCATGCCGATCAGTGTGACACTAGACTCAATGAGTGAAGACTTGTTAAGTCAAGATAGTTTATCCCCCCCGACACTTGCCAGATCCTTCTCGAGAGACTGGGCCTGCCTTGCTAAGTGATGACTTCCTTCTCAATCTCAGTATCTTCTCGTTTTCTGACGATAAGCGATTGAATTTTTCTTTTGCTTGAATCTTTGACGGTCAGACGATAAGAACCAGCAAGAATCTGTTCGCCAGGATGCGGAATTTTTTCCAGCCGGTCAATCACTAGTCCGCCAATAGTTTCGAAGTCTCCTCCAGGCAAATCCCAACCTAATGTTTCGTTTAGGACGCTTATTTCCGTGCTGGACTCGACCAGAAATCCCCCTTCTGCATAGGGTTCGTATAGTTTTTCGGGCTTGTCATATTCATCTTCAATTTCGCCGACTATTCTTTCAAGAAGATCTTCGATGGTGACGAGGCCGATGCAACCACCATATTCATCCACCACAAAAGCCATATGTAAACCACCTTGTTGTAATTCTTTCAGCAAATCGTCAATCTTTTTATTCGGTGGAATGTAGTGAGTCGGTCTGACTAAGGCTGTGATTGGAGAGCTATCCATCTCCTGATCCAGTAGGTCGAAAGCATTTAGAATGCCTATCAAATTATGCATCCGCTCATGGAAAACCGGCAGCCGGGAAAAACCGGAGTCATTTGCCATCTCATGTACTTCTTTTAGTGTGGCGGTGTCCTTGATCGCTGTCATTTGAACAAGAGGTACCATACATTGCTCTGCGGTGAGCTCACCGAAGTTAAATATGTTATGGATGATTTTCTTTTCGGTGTTGCCAAGATCTACAGTTTGTGAGTCCAGGCTCAATGCTTTTCTTAACTGATCACGACTGAAAGTAAATGTCTTCTCTGTTATGCCTTCTGGAACGCGACTCGTTAGGCTTTGCGATGTTTTGGAAAGCCAGTTTATAAAAGGGCTCATGATCTTATAAAAAAGATTCAAGGGATAGATCATTATCAACATGAGACTGTCAGCGCGATTCTGAAAAATTACCTTAGGTATGATTTCTCCGCCAAAAAATACCAGAGGAAAAATAATCACCATAGCCATCCATTCGCCAAAGGCACCAAATTGAGAAACCATGAATGCGGTGAATATAGCCGTGCTGGTCATCATAGCGAGGTTGGTGCCCAGCGATGTTGTTGTGAAAAGTTTTTCGGGGTCGTCTAGAAGAGTTAAAACGGATTGTGCGGCAGAATTTCCTTCTTCTGCCAGTTGCTTCATTTTAATTCGATTGACTGAAACCATTCCAATTTCAGAGCCAGAAAAAAAGGCCTCAAATATTACAGCTAGCAGTACCCAAAAGATTGTGGTTGCAGGATCCATTATGTTGTTACGCTCTTAATTGATTCTGAGTCAGCGGGCAAGGGCGGTGTTGTGGCCGATCGTTTGAGGAGAGTTAAGTGAATGTTAAGGATTCTTGAGCCCTTCATTTTTTCCACACGGAATTTGAAGTGATCTACAGTTGTTGATTCTCCTGATCGGGGAATTCTACCAAACAGTCCAAAAACCAAGCCGCCTACAGTATCGTAATTTTCTTCTGGTAATTCACTGTTGAAAAATTCATTGAATTCAGCAAGGTTGTAGGCTCCTGAAACTCTGAATTGATTTTCGTTGATTTCCAATAGAGGCTGTTCATCTCTTCGCATTTCACTGTCAATTTCACCGACCAGCTCTTCAATGATATCTTCCAGAGTCACTAGGCCACATACGCTTCCGTACTCATCCAGGACAATTGCCATATGCCTCTTTAGTTTCCTGAATTCTTCAAGCATCTCTTTGATCATTTTGGTTTTGGGAACAACAACAGCGGGGTGAAGTATGCCTTTTAAGTTTACCTTTTCTCGTGGTAAATGTTTGAGGCGTGTCAGGTCTTTTGTAAAAAGAATGCCCAATATTTCCTCATCATCATTTCCATACACTGGAACTCTAGAGTGAAAATTCGCAACAATTCTGGGAAGAATTTCGTCAAGGCTATCATTGATGTTTACCGTGAACATATCAATTTGGGGCGTCATAACTTCGCCCACGGTTGTTTCCCCAAATTCGATGGCCTTTTGAATCAAATATCTTTCATCAGAGTCTATAACCCCTTCGCCTTCGCCAACCTGCACCATGGTGCGAAATTCTTCATCGGATATGGAGGATTCCTTTTCAGGATGAGTCAAAATGCCAATGGAGCGCATTATTTTTTCTGTCCAAGAGTTAAATAGTTTTTGTGCTGGTTGAACGATATTAGCAAATCCTTTTAGAGGGAACGCTGCAAACAGAGCGTAGGACTGTGCATATTTCAGGGAAATACTTTTAGGTACAATTTCTCCAAGAAAAAGGAGTAGCAGGGTGCCAACACCAATGGCAATTCCTACACCGATACTGCCAAACAAGGAAATCGTGATGGAAGTGATGACAACAGAAATACCAATGTTGACCAGTTCGTTACCTATATAAATAGTGATCAGCAGTTCACGTGGTTTTTGCAGGAGGGAATGAACCAGGCGGCCGGACCGTCCTTTTTTTTCTGCCATCTCTTTTTGCTGGAGAGGGTTGAGTGAAAAAAAAGCGACTTCGCACGCTGAAAAAAAGGCTGAGCAAGAAAACAAAAATAGGAGTAATAGCGACCGTGGAAATAATGAGTCGTCCAAAGTTTTTAAGAAACCTCAAGTTTGGCTGGCACTTGTATATCGAATTACATGAATCTCGATAGTGGCAATTTATAGTAACCGGTGATATTAAAAATGATTAAAACCGGATGATTGGCGGAGAATTTCTCTTTTGCCATTTTTCTTTAAAAGAGAAACTTTTTCGGACGGTTGAGTGATCTCCCCAATATGTGTCACAAGTGCTTCGGCCTTTTCAAACTGCCTATATAAATTTTTAGCACCATCGGCTGGCAAAGTAAATAGTAATTCATAATCTTCGCCTCCATTCAAAATAAAAGGTGCAGGGTTTAAGTTGTTATCTGAACAAACTTTTGAAAATGCATGCGATTGTGGTAGTTTTTCTTCAAAAATTAACGCCCCGGTTCCAGATTGTTTGCAGATATGATGCAGGTCTTGCACGAGTCCATCACTGATATCTATCATTGAATTTATTTTGCAGGTGGATCGTGCCAGTAATTGACTTTCTTTTAATCGTGGAATGGGTGTGAGGTGTTTTTCAAGAAGATACTTTTTTGATTTTGCAGAGCACTTCCATTTTTTTTTAGATTGTATGTATAATCCCAGACTAGAGTCTCCCAATGTCCCGGTTGTGAAAATCAGGTCTCCTTTTTTTGCGCCTTTTCGAGTGAAAAGCTTTCCTTTTTTCGTTTCGCCAATTATCGTGACGTTAATAAAAAAACAATCGGGCGATGAAACCGTGTCTCCGCCAAAAAGTTCAATATTGTAAAGCTCGCAAGTTTTATGGATTCCTTTATACAACTGGTCGAGAAACGGAGCTGAGATTTTTTTGGATATCCCCAATGTTATTAAAATTCGTGTAGGGGTGCCCCCCATTGCTGCGATATCACTTATGTTGACCGCAATGGCTTTTTTACCTAACTGCTCTGCCGAGATGGTTGAAAGTTTGAAGTGGATATCTTCTACAAGTGCATCTGTGGAGACGAGCTGGTTTTTTGATGGACTTGCTGAATAAGCGGCGCAGTCATCACCAAGTGATAGAACCGTGTTGCTAAAGCGATGCTTGAAGTTTCTGGATAAACGATCAATCAACCCGAATTCACCCAAGTCTTTGATTTTAGTCATGGTAAGGAAGATGCGTACAATATTGGTTTATATCTTTATGCTATCAGACGCATAAATAATTACCAGCCTATTGTGGTTTGAGAAGGTCGCGAGTGAGGGAATCAACGTCAAATTTCTTTTCGATTTTGATGGATATTTGGCTGCCTTCCTCGAGCCCGGCTTTCTGAAGCTCATGAATGAAACAGGTCAACTCGATATGTTCTCCAGTTTCAGGAACCCAGATGGTCAACTCTCTAAACTGGTCTGCCTTGTTGGGCGGAGTCGTTACTTCTGTTATTTCTCCATCAAGTGAAATCATTTTTGGGTTTCCTTTTCTAAGAGTAGTATTCTAAACAAAGCAATATTGACGTTTAATATAATGTGTCTCTTCCCCTCCCTTCATAGGGAGAAGTTTGGGGAGGGTTTGATTTCGTTTGAAAAAATAAAGTCATTTTTTTAACTCCAAATCACAAAAGAAAAAGCCAACCCTACCTCAGTCCCTCCCTATGAAGGGAGGGAAGTGATTATTTTCATCATGTCGAGCTTTTACGGCTCATTATGCGGAGCAACTGGTTTGACGACCTAGAAACTCTTGCGGCGTATCCTGAGAATAAAAATCAGCGTCGATATTGTATTTTTTAAAAAGCTCGGGGCGATCTTCAAATGGGTTTTCCAGAAGAATTCGTAGTCGGGTCACTTCTGAAAAGTCAGCTTCTTTTAACGCCTTTTCCAGGGCTCGTTGCACCAGATGGTTTCTTAAGATAAATTTTGGGTTAACGGCATCCATTTTCTTTTTGCGTTCATCATGGCTGATGCTTTCTCGATCACAAAGCTTTAGATAGCGATCTAGCCACGAACGGAATTCAATACCGCAATCCATTGCGCTTGGATAATTTGCAAGATCGCGAAAAAAATTTGAGTAGTCCAGTTGCTGACTTTGTAACAGCCGGAACATTTCCTGCGTCAATTCGCTAAACTCCGAATCTAGGATAGATAACCCAAGTTTGCGTCCCATTTCTTCCCGATAAAATCCATTGAATATAGGTTGGTATTGTTTGAGTTCTTCTTGCAGCTCGTCTGCGCCCACCAGGGGTGTCAATGTTTCTGCCAACTTGCTCAGGTTCCAAAAGCCGATTTCGGCCTGTTGCTGATAAGCGTATCTCCCATGAGTATCCGATGAGTTGGGTGTATACCGAGTATTAAAACCGTCCATGAAACCATAAGGGCCGTAGTCAAAGGTCGTACCCGTTATCGTCATGTTGTCGGTATTCATAACTCCGTGAACAAAGCCAACCGATTGCCATTTAGAAATTAATTTTGCGGTAAGGGCTAAAACTCTTTTGAAGAAAATTCGATATCGATCAGGTTCATTACAAATATCACTATGATAATGTTCGATGGCAAAATCTGTCAGACGTTCGACATTTTTTGGTTGCTTTGTATAGTGAAAAAACTCGAAGCTGCCAAAACGAATGTGGCAGTCAGCGACTCGCACTAAAATTGCTGCCAATTCTGGTTTCTGTCTATAGATGAGCTCGCGAATACCGATCACTGCCAGAGATCGAGTTGTGGGAATTAACAAACCGTTCAATGCTTCGCTTCCAAGATGCTCGCGAATAGAAGATTGTAGTGTAGCTCGTCCATCGAACCCTCTAGCGAATCGGGTTGGCCCGGCACCTTTAAGATGAACATCCCAACTTATATTTTTTTTATTTAAAATTTCTCCAATCAAGAGACCTCGGCCATCTCCCAGTTTGGGATTATAAGACCCGAACTGGTGACCAGAGTAGGCCATAGCCAATGGCTGGGCAGCTTTCATTGGCTGATTGCCGCTGAAATTTGCCAGAAAATTCTCTCCTCCGCCTTCAGGAAGGTCGATTAACTGTCCTGCAGATGGGGAGTAGTCCACCATATAAGGATCGGTTACAGGATCGGGTTGCTTTTCCTGATAGAAGTCGGGACCCAGGTCGATAAAACGATTTTTAAAATTTAGGTTTTGGCAAGGAATCAATGGTTTTTACTATTGGTTTACAGAAAATCTATTCTCAACGTAGTAATATTGATGATAATTGAGTGGGTATGGATTCTTTTTTCTAGGAAATTTGAAGCAGGATTGAAAAGTAAAATGGCTTCTTTTTCATGAGATGGAAAATTTATTGAATGTTTTGAACCAACCATACGCGATGTTTTGCATCTTTTGTGAGAAACCATAGAGTGGAGCCGACTTTGAAAAGCACTAGCCAAGCGGCAGCTTTTCCCTTTTGGCAGGTTTTTTTCTGATGCTTGCCTTGATAATTTTCCTCAATGAAGGAAACTTGATCGCAGGTCGTAGTAGACCAAAAGTAGTGAGCCCTGCTAAGTTCGAAGATAGGGTTAATCCAAGATTTTTTACCGCTGGCATTGACAACTTTTTCAGGATAAAGAAGTGTTTGTAGTTCTGGCAAAGTAGGGACTCGCCACTCAGAACTTCCGGCAAAACTTTCGTTATTTGCAAAAGCATTTGCGTCCTTCAAGGTCCATCTTTTTTCACTTCCTTTTTTGAACCATCGGAGGTTGTTGACTTTATCCGTAATAGTTCCATCCCCGTTATCTATAAATTCAGGAGTTGGTAGTTTTGGCAAACCTTCTTCACTTACGTTTCTACATTCTTTCAACAAGGGGGCAGAACCCGGACAGGCATTCAATATGGAAAAATGATCCATTTTTTGCATCATGGCACAAATATTTTTTAGTTTGCATTGAGCAAATGAAGGAACCGCCTGGGTAAATAAAATCACCAACGTTAAAAGCACGATTTTCATTGTAAACTCCTTAATTAGTACAGAAAGCAGGTTTGCAGGTCTAAAGGCCGATCTCGTTTGTATGTATTAAGTCTGCGTTGAGGATACTATACTTTTTAATTCCGCGAGAATATAAATAGCGCCTCATTTTTTTTAGAAATTTTAGCTAATACCAAAGGCTATTCGGTTTAACTCGACAAAAGCGTCTTTGCCTTTCATTTCAATAAACAAGTCGGTGTTGGCAATTTTATTGCTAGAGGTATCGAGGTTAATATTGATAACCTCAGTTCCTCTTTCCATAAGATGAAGGGCTATATAATCATTGGTCGGTACGGCTCCTGAACTTCCCACCATAATTGCCAAGTCCACCGATTCCTGGATAAAGTTTCTGAAATTGATCCCCTGTTCAGGGTGGCCTGTGTATTCGCCATCGTCAAACATCAAAATATGTGGACGCGCAATGCTACGACAGTGAATACATTTAGGGAAGTTGGAGGCGCGCATGGTTTCTTTGTCGAGGTTGCATAGCGGCACGGATACATCGTCCCAATACTTATGTGTGCAGGTGTCGAGGCATTGAAGACGCCACATGGAACCGTGAACTTCCAGAATCCTATCTATGTCGCAACCCGACATCAGGTGTAGGCCATCTGTGTTGGTGGTGTGGATAAACCCGTCGCATTTTTCAAGCCATTCATTGATAATTCGATAACCTTCATGCGGCTGGTTCTCATTAGCGTTTCTCCGGCGCCATTCATAAAACGCCCATGCATGGGGAAGTTCATTGCGAAATGCCCAGGGACTGGCTAAATCTTGTGCCTCCAGATTTTTCACTTTAAAGGGCGGGAAGTTTTTCCAGTAGCCGTCTTTATCTCTAAATGTCGGAATATTGGAGTCGGCACTCATACCCGCGCTAGTCAATAACAACATGCGCTTGCAGTTTCTTATGAGGTCTGCCGATTTATGCAATGTTTCAAACAATGCCATCCCACTCCCTATAAAATTGGTCTAGGAAATTTTGCATGAACTGGTGGCGTCCATCAGCCATCCGTTTGCCCGTTTTTGTATTCATCCGATCTTTCAACAAAAGTAGTTTTTCGTAAAAATGGTTGATGGTGTGTCCTTCATTCTTTTTGTAATCATCGAAATTTTGATGAAGGACAGGTTTTTCATCAGGATGATATATCAAACGATTTTTATATCCGCCATAGGCAAAGGTGCGCGCTATCCCTAAAGCACCAATTGCATCGAGGCGGTCGGCATCCTGCACAATTTTTCCTTCGAGGGTTTTCATAGGTGTGGCGACTCCGGCACCTTTGTATGAAACCGTGGATACAATATCGACAACAGATTCCGTCAGTTTTGGGTCGGCACTGTTATTATTTAGAAATTCCCGGGCAACGGCAGGACCTTTCGAATCGTCACCATTGTGGAATTTCCAATCGGCGATGTCATGAAGCAGGGCACCTAACTCAACGGTCTGCATATCTGCTTGTTCTTCAGCCGCGATAGTTTTTGCAATCGTCCAGACGCGATAAATATGCCACCAATCGTGCCCTGATCCATCACCGGCAAGTTTATTTTCTACAAACGCACAAGTTTTATTTATAATGGAAGAAGTCATATATATACTTACTTTATTAGATTGATAATCATTCCATAACCTGAGCCGAGGTTCAAGCGGCATTCAGTTAGTGTTTATTTTCAAAAGATCGCGAAAAGATGAGCGAAAAACTGTTTTTTCCAATTGCGAGTGGGTTTGTTCCGGGCTCAACCTGTATTCACGGCATGCGGGCCGATTATAAAATTTGTGGGACACTGGTTTTGCTTGCGCTTTCCGGGATGAGTGATGGAGCTTTACTTGCTGTTTTAACATTGTTGGGGATTGGTCTGGCATGGACAGCAAATATTTCAGGTCGGGAAATTTATTTCACGCTACGGAAATTGACCTGGTTTTTCATTGCAATCATTATTTTTCCACTGCTGTTTACCCCCGGTTATTTTTTGGATCTACCTGCATGGATACCTTTCAGCATCTCAGTAGAAGGCTTGATGCTTGCCATCGAGTCTTGCTCTCGACTGGTTATTGTCGTGATGTTTTTAATGGTGTTAATAATAACCACTTCTGATTTTTTGACAGGATTGGATAGCTTGATATTCTTTAAAGGCAAATTGGGGAGAAACTTAAAAGAGATTCTTCAAATAGCTGTGATGTCTATCGAAGTCTTGCCACTTATTTTTAAGGAGGCAGAACGCCAGTTAGAAGAATTAAAATCTGCGGAAAAAACAACTTTGATAAAAACAGTTCAAAAAGTAGTTCAGCAAGTCTTGCCTTTTATGGTTTCAGTGTTTTCGAATATCCCGAACTATGTTCACCAGCGTGACACGGGACTCAAATAGAGGAATATAAGAGGTCAGAAGCTTTGAGGAAACTGTATTGCTGAGAAAAAATAGACATTTAGGCTGCGGGGCCCTGACCCGCTAGTTGCCTCCGGCAGATGGCCCGCGGTGAAGGCCGCACTCTTTATGTTCGGGGTTTTCCCACCACCATCTTCCCGCGCGGATATCTTCGCCTGGCTCGATAGAGCGGGTGCAAGGAGCACAGCCTATACTGGGATAGTTCATTTTATGTAAAGCATTGACAGGGACCTTATATTTTTCGATATAAGATTCTACCTGCTCTTGCGACCAGTCTGCCAGAGGGTTAATTTTTATAAGAGGCGGGTGGTCAGCATCTTCTATAACCTTTGGCGTTCCGGTGCGGGTAACCGCTTGATCTCTTCTTAGCCCTGTAACCCAGGCGCCGAATTCGATTAGTGCCCGGTTCAAAGGTTCAATCTTTCTAATCGCGCAGCATTCTTTTCTATTTTCGATACTTTCTTTGAAGGAGAAGAAGCCTTTTCCTCGTAACAGTTTTTCTACCTTTTCGCTGTCCGGGAAATAGGTTTTGATTTCTAGTCCGTAATGTGACCGCACGCGCTCCATTATTTCGTAGGTTTCCTCATGCAGACGACCGGTATCGAGAGTGAAGATGGTGATCGGGCCTTTAAGTTTGGCTATCATATCGATGAGAACCATGTCTTCCATGCCAAAGCTGCAAGCGAGGCCGGCTTTCAAGCCATATTCGTCCATAGCCCATTGGATCAGTTCTTCTGCCGATTTGGTTTCGAGGTCTTTAGATGGGATAGTCATATTTCGGTTCTGCTTGACAGTTAAGATAGTTAAAGGGATAGTTTATATATAAGACAAGTAGTTACTTTTTCATGACCTAATTGAAAAATCAAGTGCGTATTCGAAAAAGCTTTTTATCGAACTCAGCTCACTTGCTTTCTATTGAAATTATTTATGAACAATCCGCTTATAAAAATCTCCACATTTATAACTTTCCTGCTATTGGCGCAATTAAGCAGTGCGGGAATTTTGGAGCAGGTTGAGCAGGAGCTTGTGGCGTTGGCGGATAAAGTTCGACCGGCGGTGGTCAGCCTTTCTCCTTATATTGCAAAAGGAGCTGTGGGGCAGGGGTTGCCTAGGAAAGGCCGACCTGCCAATGCAGGAGCAGGTGTTATTTTCGATGCGAAAAAAGGATTGATCGTCACTAACAGCCATGTGGTACGCAATGTTCTAAAGATACTGGTGACATTTAAAGATGGCAGTAAAGTTGTCGGTGATGTTTTAGGTGCCGATGAAGACACCGATCTCGCTGTGGTGCAGGTCGAATCCGAGCAACCGCTGACGGCGGTGAAGTTTGCAGACTCCAGTAAGGTTAGGATAGGGCAGTTGGTAGTGGCAGTAGGCAACCCTTATGGGTTGAACGACACGACAACATTCGGAATTGTCAGTGGATTAAAAAGGGAGAACGTCAACCTCTCCCGGTATGAAGATTTCATTCAAACCGATGCTTCAATAAACCCTGGAAATAGCGGTGGCCCGTTGTTGAATATTCAAGGTGAAGTTATTGGTATTAATACGGCTATCATTAATTATGCGCAAAGCATTGGTTTTTCCATTCCATCAAATATGGTTTCGCATATTGTTGCGCAATTGGTGGAGCACGGAGAAGTACATCGCGGTTGGCTGGGTGTGGGCATCGACCCGTTACCTGAAGAGATGGTTGAAAAAAAACATAGTAGAAAAGGCGTTGTCGTAACTTCTGTTTTTGAAGGCGATCCGGCTCATCAAGCAGGATTGAAAGTGGGAGATATTATTATAAAAATTGGAGGCGCAGTTGTTGACTCCCCCAATACTCTGATCCGTATTATTGGCACGATCACTCCTGGACAAACCATTAATCTGGATATCTTGAGAAACGGCAAAGGCAAAACAGTTCCGGTGAAACTTGAATCGAAGAAAAAGAAAACCAGCCTTTTGGCCTCTTTGACTCCCAGCGACCCATTGGCCCTGGGCTTTTCGGTAACAGATGATCCTCTTGCTGAAAATAACCCAAAAGTGGCGACTGTAAAGTCAGGAAGTTATGCCGACTCAAAAGGCATGCAAGTTGGTGACCAGATATTGGCGGTTAATGGGGAAACCGTGGAAAACCAACATGAATTTGAGAGTGTTTTGAGCGGGATGACCAAAGGCGGATCTGTTTTTCTGCTGGTCTTGAGAGATGGTAAAAAAATCAATTTGGGGCTTGTAAGGGAAAATTAAATTTGTTAAAGTTGCCCACCCGAAATTGCAGGGTCAGATCCTGTAGGCATTATTTCGTTCTTTTTTAATGTTACACATAAGCCTTTGATTGCAAAGGGTTAGTAGATATTGGCCTACCCAAAGGGATGGGTGGGTCATAAAATTATTAGAAGAAATATATTAAATATTACTGTTTTTTATTGTCCATTTTTAGACGCTCTACTAGGAGATAGATAATGATTCGTGTCAAAAAAGGGTGGAAAAGCTGTTATGCGCTTGCGGTCGTGTTTTTGAGCCTGGGACTTTCTGTTCCCGCTGGCGCAATTTCGACCGATCATTCGCATGGCGGTCATGACTCTGGAAACGCAGCAGTTGACAGGCCCAATTGGCTGAAAAAGCTGGATCAGCAACTCGAGCATGAAGATGTAATGAGTGGGCTGGAAGGTAGCCAAGAAAAACTGGACCAAACCTTTATGAAGGTTATGGATCAGTTAAAATCAAAGCTCAAGGAACACGCCAGTCCGGCTTCGGCAGGCGGTGGATTCCACGATTCTTGGGCGGGTCATCAATTGGGACAAAGCTATTTGCTTGGACCTACGGAAGCTGCGGCCAAGGTATACAGAGGCGCACATTGTCCGACCAACGCCTCTACAAAAACCTACGAAGTCTCAGCTATTAACGTAGAAATTACCCTGAACCAATGGGGCGATTATTACCCGGGCTATATGTATGTTCTGGATAAGGACATTGATAGAGTTCGAGCTGAAGAAGAAAAGAATGCCGCAGCTCGTGAAGACGCGTTGGACCCTGGTGCTGTTTCTAATGGACTTCAGGGAGATGCTATTCAACCGTTTATGATTCGTGCAAATCAGGGCGACTGCTTACGTATTAAATTCACGAACCAATTGGAAGATGAAGATGCAGGCTTTCAGGTAAACGGTTCTGCAATGATCATCAGCTCTACGGGTCAGCCTGATACGGCTGCTTCCCCTGGTGCAATCGTTCCTGCTGGTGAAACGCAGGAATACGAGTGGTACATTCCTATTGATGAGCAAGAAGGCGGACACATGATTCAAAACCATGCGGGTCGTGATCCTTCCTCATTAGGGTTGATCGGTGCCATGGTTGTAGAACCTAAAGGTTCTCGTTATGTCGATCCTTGGACCGGTGGCCCACTGGAAAGCGGCTGGATGGCCATGATCGTTAATGATGATGAAAGAGATTTTCGTGAGTTCGGTCTGATTTATCACGAAGTTGGCGATGAATCTTTTCGTCCCTTGAACCGTCATGGTGAAATGATTCCTCAGCGCGATCCGCAGACAGATGCTTATCGTCCTTCTGCAAGAGCATTGAACTTCCGCTCTGAGCCATTTGGTATTAATAATCTGGCAATTCAGGAAAAGAAGTTTCATTTCGAAGATGAATCACTCGCTTATAGTTCTTATACCTTCGGAGATGCACCGACCACGATTCCCCGTTCTTACCTAGGTGATCCGGCAAAATTCCGTTTGATCCATGGTGGTGGTGAAGTGTTTCATTCTCATCATCCACATGGTGGAACCATTCGTTGGACGCGTTCTCCGAAACGGGAAGTGCAAATCGCCAACCTCATCAGTGCGGCTTATGATGGCCCCGTCAAGTACCCTGTTGTTCGTACTACGACCGACCGTGTTGACGTTAAAGTTATTGGTCCATCTGAAGTTGTTGATCTTGAGACTGAGTGTGGATCTGGACTTTGTCAGCGTTTAGCGGGTGACTTTCTTTTCCATTGTCATGTAGCGCATCACTATGTTGCAGGCATGTGGGGATACTGGAGAGTTTATAACGTGCTGCAGGATGGAAATTATCCAACAGGTAGCACCGATGTTATGCGTCCTTTGAAAGAACTTCCTGATCGTGTGGGACGCATTCCTCATGGACAAACTTCAGACAAACTGGTTGGTAGAACTATGGACTGGTTTGGTAAGAAGTTTCACATTATTGATAAAGGTAAAAGCGATTGGTCGAAAGAAGATCCAACCGTTAATATCAAAGACTGGGTTAAGTACATGCTTCCTCCTAAGGGACAGCCCGGGCATCATGATGATCCAATCAAACAGATCAAGGCCTATGATGGCTCTGTATGGGATTACGACTGGAAAGGCAATCAAGTTCTCTCTGAACGAGAATCTATAATTGAATGGCCCAAGTATAAATCTCCACATCCAGGTAAGCGACATCCGATCATGTTTGATCAACACGGTAAACTTGCTTGGCCGCATTTGAATCCGCATTTTGGTAAGCGTGTTCCATTTGCTCGACACCATGGTGGTGCTCCTTGGTTGGAGCCCTTCCATATGAGACCGGATGATGAAATTATTACCAAATCTGAATCTGGTAGTGGTCGAGGACCCATTAATGTAGAAAGCAGTGCTCCGGCAAAACCAGGTGAGCAAGGACGATGGAGTCTTTGTCCTCCAGGTGCAGGACGCAAGCAATACAATCTACATTTCATCAATACCCCGATTGAGCTTTCACCAGCGGTTGGCAAAACGCCACCTGTTGTGGATAAATATGGTTTGATCTATGTGATCGATGAAGAGATGGCAGAGGTTAAAGCTGATCCTAAAAGGGCTATTCCTCTGGTTATTCGTGCCAATGTTTATGACTGTGTTGATGTGTTGTTGACCAGTGAGTGGGATGATGATGATTTCACCAACTTCCAAATGTCTAAGGTGAATATCCATCCGCATTTCTTTCAATTTGACAACCAGGCTTCAGATGGTGTTATCACTGGTTTTTCTTATGACCAGTCCATGAGGTCGTACACGCAGTTCACCAAGAAGATGAAAGACGGCCATCATGTCAGTATGCCTATGCCTATGAACGCCAAGTTGTTGAAGGCGACGAAGCCTGGTGACACGAAGGTTGAGATTCAAATGGCTAAAGGTTCGCCGACTTATCATGTTGGAGCGGATATCATTGTTGGTATCGAAGTTCCTAATGGTAAAGACGCGCGCTGGATAACCAACATCACTCCTGATCCAAATAAAGGTGAAGCTAAAGATGGTAAGTACACCATCACCTTTGGTGAAGGTATGACCCATGCCCATGCAGCTAACCAGATTGTAACCACTGAGTATGTGCGTTACCGATGGTGGGTAGATGCAGATGTTGGGTTGGTTTTCTGGCATGATCATGCGTTTGGTGCTACCACTTGGCCTCATGGCGGAATCGGATCTACCATCGTTGAGCCCTGGGGTTCTACGTATCACGATCCGGAAACCGGTGAGGAGATTCGCAGTGGTCCAGTTGCTGACATTCATGGAACCGAACCTTTCGCATATAGTCGAAACGGTAGTTTCCGTGAGCTTGTTGCGCAGTTGCATGACACTGTTCCACATACGGCACAGTTGGTTACAGCAGGAAATCCTGCGGGGCTGACACGTGAAAACGCGATTGCTGCTGGTCAGTCGATTTCCTTTCAGATGCCTTCGGATATGTTGGAAGTTGCTTTCCCGCATCTCAATGGCGGAACGCATACAACTGGTGGTGGATTCAACTTCCGTGCTTCTTCCTTGGCTTCGCGTCTTTTGAATAATAAAGACGCGTCCAGGTTGTTCGATAGTAAAATGCACGGTGAGCCTGCAACGCCAATGTTACGTGCTTATGTAGGGGACAATATTGTTTTCCGTCTCCTTCATGGTATGCAAAATGAAACACATACTTTTGTTGTATCTGGTCATGGCTACCGCCCTGAGCGTTACGACAAAGATTCACGTGTTACCAATACGATTCATATTGGTATTGCGGAACGTTATGACTTGGCAACCACTGCTGGTGGTTATCAGGGTATGGCAGGTGACTATCTCTACTACGACGGCAGAACTTCTAAGTTGTCTGAAGGAGAGTGGGGTATCATCCGCGTGCACGATGAGTTGCAAAAAGACCTGAAAGTGCTTCCGGGCAACGAAGAATTTAAGAAGAAAGTTAAGAAAGTTCTTTGTCCGAAAGGCGCACCGGTTAAAAGCTTCAGTGTTGTAGCGATTGATAAAGAGTTGAGCTTCAACGCCAATACCGAAGGTGAAATCGAGGTCGACTTTGAGCGTAAGTTATTACTCGCTAATGCAGCGGGCAAAATCTATGCTCTCGAAGGTGAAGCTAAGCAAGCGGCAGCAGATGGGCATATGCCGCATCCGTTGACCTTACACGCTAACATTGGCGATTGTATCAAAATTAAATTGACCAATCGTTTGAAAGCGGGCAATGCTTCAATGCATCTTAATAACATCGCATTCGATCCTCTGACTTCTCAGGGTATCAACGTTGGGAATAACCCAGGCGACCAGACGGTGGCTCCGGGTAAATCAAAGAACTATGAGTTCTTCGCAGACCCAGGTTTCAAAATCAATGGTTCATTGATTTGGGACTTTGGTAACCTGACGACCAACTTACGAGATGGTATGTTCGGTGGTATCATAATCGGCCCTCGTGGTTCGGTGTATCGCGATCCTGAAACCGGGAAAGATATTTCTCTCGGTAACTCTTGGAAAGCGGACGTTATCATTGACAAGTCTTATCCTGAAAATGCCAACCTTGAGAACTACAGGGATTTCGCATTGTACTTCCAGGATGAGGACAATATCATCGGTACATCTTTCATGCCTTACCTACAAAACGTAGCGGGTCTGACAGGTGTTAACTATCGCCTGGAGCCTTGGCTCTATCGGGAAGATGAGGGTTGTGAACTTGGTAACATGTTCACAGCTTGTGTTGCTGCAGATCAAGACCCTGCAACACCGACTCTGAAGGCCCATGCAGGAGATAGGGTTATGATTAATATCTTTGGTGCTCATAACGAACAAAACCAGATGTTCAATTTGGACGGCCATCAGTGGAGGCGTCATATGGATCAGGAAGGTTCTGACATGATTGACACTGAACAATTTGGAGCAGGCGAGTACATTCAAGCCTTCTTCAATGCTGGCGGCACGTACAAGAACCCTGGTACGTACCTGTGGTTTAACGCTCGTACACCTTATCAACAAGCGGGTCAGTGGGGTTACTTCAAGGTTCTATCTTCAGGTGACCGTTCTATCCTGCCGCTTGGCAAGGTTACACCAAAGGGTGTGAAAACTGCATCTCAGCCTTCTGAGGAAGAGAAATCTGCCTCAAAAGCTGAGGATGACCGACTATCGATGAGATAAGTATCGATTTTTGGCATTTATTGCAAAAAAAGTGAAAGGGGCCCCTTGATGGGGCCCCTTTTTTACGTTATAAGTACATTCCTTTTGTGATAAAATCCCTCAATTCTGTAGTATGCGGTTTTTCATCGAATTTGTGTTCAATCACGTTAAATGTGTGTAGTGTATATTTTTTGATTTCCTAAAGGAGGAAGAAAAGAAATGAGAAAGATTGTATTGAGTGTAATGGTTGTTGCCTTTTCACTGGCACTAGCTTCTACAAGTTTCGCCAAGAAAAAAGGTTATGTTGCAGGCACAGCAGGTGCGGGTAGCATCACTGGGACAGTCATGTTGAAGGGTGCTGCGATGGCTCCGATAATGGAAGATTTATCCAAAGGAAAGAACGTAGAGTTCTGCACCACGCATCCGGATACCAAAGATGGAATTCGCCCTCGTGTAAAAGTATCAGCTGCTGGTGGCAAGTTGAAAGACGCAGTTGTTTTTATCGAGAAAATTGATGGTGGCAAGCCTTGGGGCGATGCAGGTAAAGCTAATTACGATTTTACAAAATGCGACATTGTTCAGAAAGTATTGGCCATTCGCAAGCCTACTAAGGCTGAAAAGAAAACAGGTGGAATTCTTACCGTAAAGAATAATGATGCAAATATTTTGCACAACCCACATGGGTATTCCGTTGTTGGCGCAAGCCGCAAAACACTGTTCAACAAGCCTCTTCCAAATGAAGGCGATGTTGCGGAAGTGACCAAAAATATCGGTCGCCTTAAACCCAAAAAAGATAAGCATTTCTTTTTGCAGTGTGATCAGCATAACTTCATGGAAGCCGATGCACGCATTGTTTGGAACCCTTATTATGCAATTACGGGGGCCGATGGTGCTTTCACAATTGACGGAGTTCCTGCTGGTAAATATAAAGTTACCGCATGGCAGCCTTATGTAGGTGAATCAACCCAGGAAGTAACAGTAGCTGCTGGTGCAGCTAAAGCTGACTTCACCCTGGCAGCTAAGTAAAAAGCGTTTCAATTAAGCAGTATCGGAACTTCGGTTCCGGTCCTGCTTTTTTTTTGCCTGATTTAAGGGTAGAGTCCGGACAAGCTCAGAACAAATTAGGGTCTGCCTCTAGCAAAAATAAAGGGGAATACGATTGAGTCTGGATCGCCGCACTCCCTCCGGTCGTTCGCGATGTCATAAGGAAGGTTTTTATTGAACCTCATTGATAATAGCGTTTTATACAAATCTAAAACCACTACGCTAGCTCCACGCCGAGTGGCGCGATGATGTGAGCTGATGCTGGGGTGATTAGCTATTACTCAGCGAATTGCAATTCAAACCAACTTGAAATTGATTTTTTAGTATCTGTTTCGCCTTGGTAACCGTCCCAGATATTGAAAGCAATGGGAATGGATTTCCCCGGTTGGAATTGGATATCCATTTTTTCGTGGATGACTTTTCGTTTACGCTTTACTACTAAAGAATACCTTCCAAACTTATAATTTGCCTGAGCCTTAACTACCTGACTCAGGTCGTCTTGTAGCGACCATTTTTTTAATCCGGTAGCATTCCATTCAAGAGCTTTATTGTCCGATGAAGTCCACTTCCATAAGTTTACAGGGTGCTCAGGGTCGCCATTTAGGAAGTAGGGCTTTTGAGTGTCCAGATTAACGGGAAACTGCAGTGCAAAAGCATCTGGAAATTCTGGAATCACAGGTTCAATAGCTTTTTCCTCTTTTTCCCCCTTTAAATGATCCGGTAGTGGTGGCGTTGGAGATGCCTCGACCTTATTTTTTTCTATAAGAGCGGGATCATATGAAGGGTCGTCCCAATGAATTTTAAAAGCGATCTCTTTATCATTGTAGACGGCTCGAACCGTCAAGTTTTTTACCGTTGGGAAATAGGATTTTGGCTTTTGTAAAATCTGTCCACCCAATGGGATGTAAAATGATTGCGTTTTCTTCCAAAATGGAGCATTGAGATCGATAGATAAAGGCCCATTGACTTTCATAGCCTGGATCACGGGTTTTACTTGCCGCTTCTTGGGTGAGCCTAGAGTGCAAACGAAATCTACAATGTCCCAGATTTCTTGGTCTTTGAATACCTGTGGAGAAAACTTTGGCATTGCGGTGGTTGAAAGACCAGTCCGTAGAGTTAAGAAGACATCTTCTCGAGTGGCGCCTCTTCTAAAATTCCATGGTTCGCTGAGGTTTCTTGGCCAGATGGCATTTGATGAATAATCAACAATACGAGCGGTGGTTACGCCATCACCCCTGCCTTTAAAGCCATGACAGCCTGAGCAATTTATCATAAAGGATTTTTTGCCGCGCTTCACACCTTCCAAAGAAAATGCAGGAGGTTTTGAGGCGGTTATGATCTTATGTTTTTTGCCACGCTTCCGGAACTTCTCAAATTTTTTCGATAAGGACTTGATATAGATAATCAGACTTTGTCGATCGCTTTCTGACAGATGTTTCCAGCCGGGCATGGTGGTTCCGCGCATCCCGTGCGTGATGGCATTAAACAGATCTTTGTCTGTAGGTATTTTTCCAAATGAGGTTGAGCGTATCTTGATATGTCCCTTAGTCAGATTCCTGGGTTGGGGCAAGCTGTATTCAGCAGAGGGACCATCTCCTTTACCTTTTTCTCCATGACAGAAGGCACATTTTTTAAAATATATTTGTTTGCCACGTTTTAACGATGGCTCATGGCTTTTTGAGGGAGGTTGCCTGCGCTCTTTTACTGTTTTGTTGACGTAGTGAATCGTTTTCCAAATTTCTTCTTTAGTTAGAACACCTTCCCATGCAGGCATTGCGGAGTTCCAGGGTGCGAATTTTTCTGGTAGTCCTTTCCCGCCTTTCATAATTCTCCAGAACGCATAAGCAGGAGTTTTAGAAACGACAGAGTTTTTTTTGATGAAGTTAGCTGGAGTGGGAAAAAAACTTTCGCCAAAAATTCCTTTTCCATCCAATAGATCGCCGTGGCAGAGGAAACAGTTTTTGATGTAAATTTCTCCACCTTCCTTGACAATCTCTGGGCTGGAGGGGAAGGGGTTCTTCAAGCCTTTTAATAAGATATTTTTGCCGTTAAGGGTGATGGACTCGGGTGTGTCTTTAGAGGTCGGCGCAGAAAAACCCCAAGCTGTATACTGGGTAGCCAGAAGGAAAACGGCTACAAGCAAATACAAACCAGAGTTGAGTGGGGATTTTGGTTGTGCTGTCAATTACCGCCCCATTTCTTTGCCTTTTGCGGTTCCAGGGATAACAGCATCTTTTTTGATTCTTCCTGACTTTATAGTTTCATAGAAAGGGCGTACTACTTTGTCGGCATCGAATTCAAAGTTCAAGTTAATGGTTTCCCCGGTTGCGACTTTAATTTTTCGGGTTTGCCTTTTCATTAAATAATGCCAAGCCGTCACTTCATATTCTCCCGGAGGGATATTCTTTATTATAAAATTTCCGTCAATGGGAGTTTGCGCGTAATAAGGGTTTTGTACGCGGTAACCCCATGATTGCATGAACTCGTGCATCCCGCAGATCATCTGCATTATTTTATAGTGTTTTTTGAAGTGTATCTTACCGTTAGAAATTTCTTCTGCAGGGATCGGGATATTTAAAAGAATCTTTCCTCTTTCTTTCTGGTAGACCTGACTGTTATGCATAACTGCATCGAGATTGTCGACCTTAAATTCCTCATCTTGACGAATGATATTGACATCAGGAAGAAATTTACAGTTTTCCGAAGTAATCATAATAGGCTCTTTATTAAAGGGCTTACCAGCTTCTACATGTTTCAGAGTAATAACCACATCTTTGAATCCGCCATCGGCAGAAACTTTAAAATCATCGAGAACCCGGTTCATCTCATCATCTGTGTCTATTTCGGCACACATATCAATATTTGGAAACAAAATGAGATGATAAATTCGTGGAAAGGGCATCTTGCCAATTAAGGTAGTTTTGCCCTTTATTGTACCCCCGTTATTTACTTCTATTTCCTGATAAGCCCACGCATTTATTGCAATGGAAAGTATTGAAAATACTAATGCGGCAAGCCATAGATTTCTTTTCATTCTTAAGAGCCTCAATTGTTAGCGCGTTGGGGAGCAATTTGAAAAATATATATACTTGTTTTTCAACCCATGATTAATCCTAAACAATTATAAAATAATGAGTTAGGAGGCCTTTGCCGAAAAAGGCCCTAGACAGAAAACAAGCCCAAAGTTTATTGTAAAACCCCTGTAGAATAAAAGGGTTACTCCTTTTTTTATTATAAATCCAAGGCCAAGTCAAGGATGAGTTTGGCTACAAATTAATGCTGGTTTTTACGAATTTGATCCTTAATTTTAAAAGTTAAATATTGGTCGTCTTTATAGTCGCTCAAAAATCAAATTACTTTTAAATTTCTTCCCCTTGATTTAAAATGTAGAATTAGATGCAAAGTCAGATTTTATTAGACTTTTTTGTTTCTTTAAATATACCCTCAACTGGAGTTTATCGTGCTAAATATGCGAAAAATATTGCCCCTGATTTTTTTATTAGGTTTTATGGTCGAACTTGTATTTGCAGGGGCTCCAGGCCCTGGCGACAAGGCCCCTGATTTTTCGTTAAAGACATTGGATGGTAATGAGATATCTCTTTCCGATATGAAGGGTAAAGTGGTTTTGATAGGCATGTTCCACATCTGTGTGCCCTGCATGAATCAAGCGATGGAGTTTAACAAGGTGCGTGATCAGCTTGATGAGAAGCAATTGGCTATTGTAGGGATAAATACCAATGGAGACTCAAAAGAGGCGGTTACTGATTATCTTTCCAAGTTTCCTGAGGAAGTCCGTTTCCCTTACTTGCTCGATCCTGTAAAATCTTTTTATCAGAACTATATCCAAAGAGAAATGCCAACAGTGTTGATCATTGATAAAGAGGGTATTCTCAATGCCCGCACACCTGGTGTTAGTGCCGACCAGTTGGTGCCCTATTTGAAAAAGATGCTTTAATTTAGTGCTATAACTTATTGGGTTTTTCATGACTCCCATTTCAAGTAGGTCAAAAATAATTAATTTCTGCGTAAAAGTTTTTGTGTTGGTATTGATAGGGTGATTCTTATCTTTTGTAATATGTTTTACTGACACCATCGATAATGGCGGGATTGTGCAACTCGGTTCCTTTAAAAAGCAGGAAAATGCTCAGGGCTTTATAGTAAAAATTAAGAAGAAAGGTTAAACTCCTTTTATATTGGGAGGCAAGGGATCTTTTTGGTATGAAAATCGTGTTGGACCATACCCCATTAAGCAAGAGGCAAATCAGGTTGTGCTGGATTAAAAAACACAGGGAATAACCGCCATCGTTTTAGTGTCCGATGAGAACCCTCCTGATTTAGAGAAACCTGTTGATTCTGTAAATGTCGTAGTTTCTCAGTTTTTAATTTGGATTAAGGCTTTGGAAGCTCAGAAAATCAATTCCTACCTATCCTTTTATTAGAAAAACTTTAAAGACTCTAAAAAAAACCTCGTAAAAGTTGGTAAGCTCAACGCCGGAAAGTGTTTGGCAGTAACTCTGGAGTTTCGATTAAAGTCAGTGATTATTGAAATCCTTTATGCAGATGATGGTGTGGAGATGTCCTTTGTCCAGAGCTACAAATCAGATCGAATCTCTGTTGTCGGTAAGAAGATTTTGACTTGGAGGAATGAAGGGGACCGTTGGAAAATTGTTAAAGAATTTTGGAAATCCTCATAGCTGAAAAGTTAAGGGATGCTTTTCACATAAAACCTTCTATAAAAATTAAACAACGCAACTCAATTGACACCACAAAACAGTAAATACTTATTGAATGTAGATTCAACCAATTTTATCATTTTCCTCTCGGTGGCTTTCACACTTCTCACCACACCTTTAATCCTTCATTTCTCATTATTATTTTCAATATTAGTAACTCATTGACACAAGTAAATATATTGAAGGAAAATATTAATGAGTTGTTTTGGTTTGTTAAGATTTATAACTAATATTTTGTTTTAGCAGTGATATCTTTTCAGGGCTCATTTACCGAGCTCTTTCAAAACTTTTTTCATGTCGTCATGCACCGCCTTACGGTTTTCAATAGTATAAGCGCGAAGCAGGTAGGCCGGGTGCAGGGTGAGCATCAACTTGAACCCTTCATACTCATGCCAGGTACCGCGCTCTTTAGTGATCGGGACATTTCTTCCCAGTAGAGTTGATGCGGCAGGTTTTCCTAGCGCAACGACTACTTTTGGTTTAATGGCTTTTAGCTGTTCAACGAGGAAAGGGTTGCAGGCAATGATTTCTTCTTTTTCGGGGTCACGGTTGCCAGGAGGGCGACATTTGACAATGTTGCAGATATAGGTGTCTTTTTCCCGGTCAAGGTTCATACCCTTTTCAATAATCTCGGTCAGCTTTTTTCCGGCTCGCCCAACAAAAGGCAGACCCTGCTCATCCTCATCTGCACCCGGTCCCTCACCGACAAAAACAAGATCCGCCTGTGGATTACCGGAACCAAATACGATATTTTTTCTACCTTGGGATAGCTTGCATCGGGTGCAGTCTCCCAGTTCTTCGCGCACTTGGACTAATTGAGTCGCTTTTTTGCTAGTAGCCATAATTTTCACAGGTGAGGAAATGGTGGATTCTAATGGAACAGTTTTAGTAAATAATTCTGTCTCGCAGGGAATTTCTGAATACCCAGCTTCTTTTAAAAGCAGTAGGTAATTTTTTAATTCTCTTAAAAGAGTGTTGCGGTCGGGTGTTTGCATATCAAGGCAGAGGATAGCAAATGGCTAAAGTCAAAACAAACAATTAAATGGACCGAAAATTATTGCAGTTGAGATAAAACTATTTATTTCCAAATGTTTAGGGGTATTTAATTAATCCTGTTTGTGTATTTGGTGGGTGTTGTGATTTGGTCAGGGTAGGATTATGCCTAACTATCTCTTTGAAAAACAGTTTATAATTGTCTTTAAAAGGGGTATAATTAATTCATACTATTTTTGTGTTGAATTAAGTGGTGTTTAAATGAGGCGTTTTACAAAAATATTTTGTTTGCAAAGTGCTCTAGTTTTAGCTGTCGTATTTTTACTTGCGTCTTTTGCACAGGCATCGGGTGGCCATCATTCTCATCATCAGGCCAAGGTAGTTTCCCCTTTTGGTAAAGTCAGCTCCGATAAATCCTTGCACTGTTTATTGAATGCTCACATGCATCAGGCGAAATTAGATTGTCCACACAAAAAAAATCATTCTAAGTCTACAGAATTTCGAGCCGATTGTGGCTCGCATCCGGGAGCATCTCATTCAAAAGGATTTTCTTTTGGAAATGACCTTACTCAATTCGATAAAAGTGATGCGTTTACTCATAAATTAGTATCTTATTCGTTTTATATTCCTATAGATTTTAAAGTTCGTCTTTTCCCCCACACCATAGAGCACCCCCCCAAACTTTCCTAGTATTTTTTGATTAGTAATAAGGTTTCAATTGTGTCCTGCTTCGCAGAGCTGCGCGCGAGCTTTTTTGATACAAACTATTCTCCTATTATTCTGTTTCGTATTTAATAATCTTTAATTTGCTGGGGTAAAAATGTTTAAGAACAAAACGAGGTTTATTGCTTTATTTTCTAGTTTGATCGTAATGGTCTGGATGACTGCGGCCCAGGCTTATGTTGGTCTTTGTTGTGCTCACTGTGGTGGCAATATGCCTCTAAATATTTTTGGAGGAGGAATTCCTGAAACTCATGAATATCGGTTTAAGATCAGCCAGATGTTTATGGAAATGAGACCTCTTCGTGATGGTACTCGTGATTTGGACACTCCTTCGTTGGTTGGGCCTGCAAATGGGGCCACGTTTGTTGCCGTTCCAGAGTCTATGCAAATGTATATGACAATGATAGGCGGTGCTTATTCGTTTACCGATGATTTTGCGGTTATGGCAATGACCAATTACCAAGAAAATAAAATGCAGATGAAAATAAGGGCAGCTAACGGAAGTGACTTTGCCATGAAATCGACTGGTATGGGAGACACGACTGTTTTAGGTAAATATAGATTTTATAAGGACGATAATCTGGTTCCTACCCGACAAATGTCCATGTTATTCGGACTTTCAATACCCACTGGAGCTATTGATAAAAAATTCACCAATAATACAGTTGCGAACCAGAATGGAACCATCCTTCCTTTTAAAATGCAATTAGGTAGCGGAACGATTGATCCCATTGTTGGTCTTACGTATCAAGGGTCGCGGGATCCCTGGTGGTGGGGTTTTAATACACAGCTTGAAGCCCATCTCTATAACAATAATCAGGGTTGGCATCGTGGTCAAGAATTTCGTTATGACTTTTATGCAATGCGGCAAGTGCATGACAAGGTGGTTCTTCATACTCAATTGAATGGTTGGTACGAGGGTACATTCAACCAACAGCCTTACAAGGGAAGAGTATTGGGGCAAGGTCATGCTGGTGCGAATCCTGCTAATAACTTTACCTCTCCTTTGTTTAACCCAGATAATTATGGGGGGCATAAAATGGCAATAAGTGTGGGTGCCCAATTTCAACCGATCCCATTGCATATTTTGGAATTGACTGCGACTGTGCCAATCCATCAGGATTTAAACGGACCTCAATTACGTGATGACTGGATGCTTCGTCTTTCTTATTACTTAGAAGTTCCAACTAAGAAAAGCCGTCGTTATAAAGGTTTCAGTGCTCCAAAGCAGTTGGGCTTCTAGTCGAAATGGCGAGATGCACTACAACATTGGTGTTTGTAGTTGGTTTGTTAATTATGACGGGTTGCTCGATGACCCAGTCGATACCTGAACCGGAAAGCCCAGGCGCTGAGCTGTATTTGAAAAAATGCACCCAGTGTCATGGGTTGCCGGCTCCGCAGCGGCATACTGCGGAACAGTGGGATCATCTTCTGGTTATGATGCAGTCTTTTATGGATAAGAAAAATTTAGCTTTTCCAGAAGATGAAAAAAAACTGATCAAAGATTATTTGCATAGAAACGCAAGATAAAAGGAATTCAGTTATGAAAACTCAGATGTATTTGAAGGTTTCGGCTTTAGTTTTATTCCTCCTGCTGTTGTTGCCAATTGGGGTTACGGCCAACCCATTACTACTTGAAGAAATGGGTATCGTTACACCTAAAACATCTAAAATGGCCCCAGAATTTAAGCTGAACAATATTCGAGGGGGAATAACTCAATTATCTGATTTTAAAGGAAAAATTGTTCTAATTAATTTTTGGGCGACCTGGTGTGCGGCTTGCATCGAAGAGATGGAGTCTATGCAGAATCTTTACAATAATCTTAAAAAACACGATGTAGAAATCGTAGCCATATCTATTGACAGGTGGAACGAAGAACGGATCGTTGAATTTGCTGATAAGAAGAATTTGAGTTTTCATATTCTTCGTGACCCGGACCAGAAAGTAAGAAAGCAATATTATATAATGGGTCTTCCCACCAGTTATATTATCGATGGCGATGGTAAGATTAGGGGATATGTGTCTGGGGCTAGAACTTGGGATAGTATGGCCTCTCAAAATGCGCTTCTTTCTTTGAAAGATGGCGGTGCTCTTGCTGAACTGAATACAGAGAAGCTTACTATGCGAGTTGATAATACCCTTCCACAAAACTGATTGTTTATGCCAATCTTTAGGCTTTCGGCCTTAATACTCTTCTGTCTTATTGGGACTAGCCCAGATAATATTTGGGCTCAAGCTGAGGCAGATAAAATTCTCTCCAAGCTAGATCAGAGCTACTATTACCCTCAGGATGATAACGGATTGGACAAAGTCACTGCTCGAATTCAGTGGGAGCAGTTGGATGTGGCATCGGGTTCTGGAAAATTTTTGCGAAACCCAGAATTTAAATTTATCTGGAAAAATGTCGGAATAAAGGGAAGGTATGACTTTGAACTGATAGGTGATGAGAGGGATTATTCGATTAAGCGCAAATTTGAGCTTAAAAATCAGATCAAGAATTATGGTGAGTTGATCATTCCTTTAAGATTAAAGCAGAAGTTTGCTCAATACCGTGGTTCAATAAAAAATATGGCTGGTGGATGGTCTAGGTTATTGTATAGGACGAGTTCAACGGATAAGAATGTTGAAAGCTACAATTTGTTGGTGGATATGACCGATGTTAAAGTAGATAAGATAAGGTTCAAGCAACGATCTGCTCCTCGAAAAGTGAACGGTGTGTTTCGTTATGAAAAAGTAGGTGAAAAATGGGCAATTAATGAAAGCCGTTCCAGTTTTATTATGGGTGAGCTGGAGTATAAGGAAACCTCGACTTATCGTTATAAAAAATTTGGTGATATCTGGTTAGTTCATCAAATCGATCAAGTGTTGAAACAAGATAACCGAATTTTCCAATCACACCGTTTTAAAATTCTCGATGTGCGAACTACCTTTTCAAAAAATTAAGATCTAATCTTTCTAATTGAATATTTTCTATACTTAAAGCTATTGAGTCCTGCCTACAATTCCTTTATAATTAACTAGTTATGTTTATTTAGAGGTGTTGAGATGTCTGGTTTGAAAAGTTCATGGGAGTTGAGCCTGGAGCGATCGGAGGATCTTGTTCCAGAACTAAAATCCAAGAAAAAGCTGACCAAAAAGCAAAAAGATCAAATCGCTGAAATCAGAATAGATTTTATGGCGCAAATTGCTGATCGTGATGTGACGATGCAGGATAAAGTCCGAAAACTTTCAGACCGCGTACCCCCAGATGAAGTTGCAGGCGCAAAAATGAAATTGGAAGCTCAATTCCGGGACGATAAACAGTCCCTTGAAGAAGAAATGGAAAAGGAAATAGAATCGATCAGGAACTCAAAATAATATTAGATATCGATTATTTGCATTCCTCAATAAAAACCAAGCCCACCCGAATTCAAAGACCCTTAAAATTTTGAGAACCCTGGCATGAAAAAAGCCATTAAAGAAATAATTGAGTGCGCCTTAAATAAGGCTAAGGATGCAGGTGAGTTAGAACTTGCTGATGCTCCCGATATTGTTGTTGAAAAACCCAAGGACGAAAAAATGGGCGATTTTGCATGCAATATCGCTATGACTCTGGCACGTAGCGAACGTAAGAATCCTAAAGTAATTGCTCAGATCATTGAAAGTCATATTGAAGAAGGAACTGCCGGGTTGGGCTCGGTAGAAATTGCCGGACCAGGGTTTCTGAATATAAAAATGGTCCGAAAGTTTTTCCTCGATCGATTGACTGATGCAGTTGAGCAGCGTAATGAATTTGGAAAGTCAAATGTTGGGCAGGGAACAAAAATAATGATCGAGTTTGTCAGTGCGAATCCAACCGGTCCTTTACATATTGGTCATGGCAGGGGTGCCGCTGTTGGCGACGCGTTGGCCCGAATACTGAAAAAGGCAGGCTATGATCTAAAAACCGAATACTACATCAACGATGTAGGAAATCAGATGAATATTTTGGGGCGTTCTACCTGGTTGCGTTACCTGGAACTATTGGGAAATGATGCGGAATTCCCTGAAAATCATTATCGTGGTGAGTATATAAAAGACATTGCACAACTGGCCATTGATCAGCATGGCAAGGAGTTTTTTGATAAACCGGAAGGTGAGTGTGTTCCCTTTTTCAAAGAACTCGCAAAGAACAATATTCTGGAGGGGATCAAAAAAGATCTTTCTGCTTTTCGTGTGACCTTTGACAATTGGTTCAGTGAGCAATCTTTATATGAAGATAACTCTGTCGAAGGTGCGATTGAATGGTTGCGAAATGAAGGCCATGTTTACGATAAAGACGGTGCTGTATGGCTGAAGTCATCTGCTTTTGACGATGATAAAGATCGCGTAATTGTCAAAAAAACCGGTGAAAAGACTTATTTTTGTTCGGACATTGCTTACCATCAAAACAAAATCAAACGTGGTTTTAAGAAAATCATCAACCTCATGGGTGCAGACCATCATGGCTATGTGCCGCGTATGGAGGCTGTTTTGCAGGCAATGGGATATGACAAAAACATCTTTAAGATATTACTGATACAATTTGTCAGTTTGCTCAGAGGCGGTGAAAAGGTGGCTATGTCTACCCGTTCCGGCGAGTTTGAAACACTGTCAGATGTGGTCAGCGAGGTCGGTGTGGATGCGGCACGTTATTACTTTCTCATGCGAAGCTCTGATGCACATTTAGATTTTGATCTGGAGCTGGCTAAACAGGAGACATCGGAAAACCCGGTTTTCTATATTCAATATGCGCATGCGAGAATTTGCAGCATTTTCCGTGGTGCTGAGGAAAAGGATATTCAATTTCCAGGAAATGGAAGCATCGACCTCTCCCTGCTTATTGAGGAGGAAGAGTTCTCAATTGTAAAAGCGATTTTAGCATTTCCTGAAGTTGTAGAGAAAAGTGCCCTCGCGTTGGAAGTTCACCGTATTTCACATTACCTGCTCGATCTGGTATCGCGCTTCCATGGTTATTATAGTCGCCACAGGGTCATTTCAGATGACGTTCCACTAACGCTGGCGCGCCTGTACTTGTTGGATGGATTAAGAATAACTATTAGAAACGGATTCGACCTAATGGGAATTTCAGTGCCTGAAAAGATGTAAGCCTGATTCCGAACAGATAATATGCGACTCCTTTATCTTACGATTTTTATATTAGTATGCTCATCGGTTATCTATTTTAATGATGAGCTGTTGCCTGGTTTTTTTCAGGGGAACCCTTCGGTTGCCAAAAAAGTTAGTGCGATAAAGCCAAAATCCATCGTCAATAAAACGGAAGCGTTGGGGCCTGTTTCTCACCAGTTTATTTTTTTTGAAACTTTGAAGGATAAGACCATGACCAAGTATGTTGGTTTACATGGTGAAATGCTTCCTGTTTCTTTACCTGACAAGCCCGCACATTCTCACAGTAAAATTATCGAACCCGCTAAGTTAGAGCCAAAAAAAAATATAAAACCTATTGTTGAAGAAGAAAAAAAACCAACAATGTTGTCTCGCTTTGTTGTTCAGGTGAGTTCGTTTCGTGATGTGAAAATGGCGAGTATTTTGAAAATGAAATTGCAGAAAAAAGGGTTCAGTCCATATCTAATGAAAATAGAATTGCCGAATCATGGAGGCGTATGGCATCGGGTATTTCTGGGGAAGTATGCTGATGAAGATTTGGCGCAAAAAGCCGCCGAACAAGCTCGGCAGGAGCATAAACTAAATGCGGTTGTGGTGAAAAAAACGAGTTAATTCACAATTATTCAGAACAAATATGGTCTTTGTCACAGAAGGCCTGCAATTCTTCCACGGGATCGTCAATTCTTGGGCCGCCATAAAAATTCTCTTTGCTGTCATACCAAGTGTTGAATCTATAACCCTTAATATCATCGTGGTATAGTTTTCTTCTCTCATCCGCACCATCAAATTCAAAATTAATCTCTGTTTCACCTTTAGCGGTGATGGTGATTATTCCCTTTTTTTGAGGAATATAAGTGTGCCAGGCCACGACCTCGTAAGTTCCAGGGGGGATGTTTTCAATTGAGAAATTCCCATCTGAGTCGGTTACGGTATAATAGGGGTTACTCACCAGATATCCGTGAGTTTGCAGGAATGGGTGAAGATTACATTTGATAGTGAATTCATTAGCATCGTGACGAACGAATGCCGCCCTGACCTGGCTAGACTTTGGAATAACAGGACGATTTGAAGTCTGATCGGAGTAGATATTTCTCACTTCATAGGTTGCGATCTCGTGCTGGATCGGATCGGTATTTTCGATGAGGATGTTTTCGCTATTCTTGATACCAATGATATAGTTATTGGCTCGACAGCGGTCTATTTTAAAGGTTTGCATTTTTTGTGGAAACGGTTTTCCTTTTTTAATTTCTGTTAAGGAAATGATCGTATCTTTCAAGCCTCGGTTTTGAGATACCGTAAAATCGTACAGAAAACGATGACCTTTACCATCTGAAATCCGTGAACAAAATTCAATGTTCGGGGCATGTACTAGATGAAAAGAACGGGCTCTTGGGATGGGACCCGTTAGCGAAACGCGGCCTCTTAGTGTTCCTCCATTATCGACTGTGATAACTTTATAATCGGGTATTAATTGGTCAAATAATTTTTTTGCCAGCTTGTTGTTACGTTTAAATAGAGTGTCTACTTTCTCCTGAGCTTTTTTCCTGTTGCCTTGCCGATTGTATAAAACACCAAGATCGTATTCTGCTTTCACCATTCTTCGGTTAAGACTCAAGGCTTTTTCCAGTTCTGTCACTGCTTCATCTATCAAATTCAGATGCGCAAAAGAAACTCCACGGTTGTAACGAAGCCCAGATGATTCATATCCAAGCTTCAATGCTTTGTCGAACGAAAACAGCGCTTCTTTATGCATCCCTGTTTGACTTAATGCGACTCCAAGATTCGCATGCAGTAAACCGTCTTTAGGTGCTAGTTTAGCGGCTTTGATAAATTGGGGGATAGCATCCTTCCACAACCTTTGTTGGCTTAGCTTCATGGCTTTTTGGTAATGAAGATTGGCTTCGATGGAAGTAGAAGAAGCTTCTGCAAATGGAGCAAGTAGGAATAAAGCCAATGATACTAACGAAATAAAACGCATAAGAAAGCTTAGATTTTTGGTTTGTTCAAGTTTGACTTGGTTTTTAAAAGTTGAATTTTGCAATCTATCAATACCTTGCTAAAGTGTCAACCTTAGCTGAAAAACATCCTATTATAAGGATACATTCGGCGTATAAAAAATTCCATTCAATTATTGACCGATACTCACAGAGGGGGGATGTTTTTGGAGATCGATCACTTAATGAGTACTTTTGTCCCTGTTTCTGGTGGGGGCATCTTCCAGACGATAATTGGATCGCAATTTCCCGGTAAATCCAAATTTTCCCCAGAAAAAAAATCTCATACCATTGATCTTGATGTGGATGCAATATCCATTGCGTTTGAAATAGAAGCAATGGATAAAGATAAACCAACGGTCTTGTTGGCCCATGGTATGGGAGGTTGTTCTGAATCCGGCTATATAAAACGTATTGTTGCAAAACTTGGGTTGCAGGGATACGGTGTAATCTTGATCAACCAGCGAGGTAGTGGCCCGGGGATGGGGTTGAGTTCCAGTTTATGGAATGGCGGTTCAAGCGAAGACTTGGCTAAAATGATCGATTATTTTTCGCAACGGCATCCGCATCTGCTTTTAATCTGCTTTTCTTTAAGTGGCAATATACTTCTTAAATACCTAGGCGAGGGTCGTTCGACCCCTCCAGGGCTAATAGGGGCAATGGCAGTAAACCCACCTGTTGATTTGCGTGTTGCCAGTCATATTATATCTACTCATCGTTCTTGTTGGTTGTTCAACCGTTATTATATGAGGTTGATTGGAAATCAGATGCGTGCCTTGAAGAAAAACTTCCGGAATGGAATAGACCCGGAGTTGAGTACGATCTGGAATTTTGATGCCAGTTATACCGCACCTGCCGGAGGATACAAAGACTTGGATGATTATTATGACCAATGCAGCGGTAAGCATTACCTGAAAAATATTAAGACGGCTACATCGATTCTCTGTTCTCTGGATGATCCGTTTGTGCCACCGGAAGTATTCAAAGATGTTTCAGTTAATAATCATGTGTCTATCTATCAGCCTCAAGGAGGAGGGCATATGGGTTATATATCCCGGCATCAGACCCCTCATGGAGATCGGCGGTGGATGGACTTTGTGTTGCTAGAGTGGGTTCGTGAAATGAGCGAAAGGCGAACTTCGAAATAAATTTTTGGAAAATTTTTATTCTGTTGAAATTTCGCTCTCACATTAGGTTTAACCGGATTGGATCTCAGGCTAGGATCGCGACCGCTTTATGTGCATTTAAATAGAAGGTTTCTTTTTAAAACCAT
>Ga0115000_10000177_pt1 | contig 58627 bp, 47 predicted proteins | sample ArcticOcean_MG_C_6_FD_89690 | JGI IMG/M metagenome (GOLD analysis project Ga0115000, IMG submission 89690) | Marine microbial communities from western Arctic Ocean - ArcticOcean_MG_CB8_128 | ecosystem: Environmental > Aquatic > Marine > Oceanic | place: Arctic Ocean: Canada Basin | collected... | reverse complement strand
TGCCCCGCATATACAGCAGTAAACTTTTTTCTATTTTTTAAAATTTTGTGAGCATGATTGAGGTACCTATTAACATTAAATGCGCTCTTATCAAGTATTGTTATTGATGGGTCTTGAGCAATTTTTAGTTCTTTCATTTTTGATATAAAACCATCATATCTTAATCTTTCTGTACTATAAAGCTTGTTGCTTAAAAAGGCTATTTTTCGATGCCCCCTATTGATAAGGTGTTGAGTGATTTGCCTAGACCCCTCAAAATTATTGGTTGTAACAAAGTCAAAATCTGAATCTTTAATACCCCTATCTGCTAATACAATAGGTATGTTCTTTCTTTTCAGTTTATTTATAATCTGTAGATTCTTTTTATCGCTTGCTGCTACAGGTATGTAAATGACGCCACTAATTGACATCTTAATTAATCGTTCAATATGGTAGTTTGCTTGACTTAGGGTGTCATCCGTATTACAGAGGATTAAGTTCACATCATTTTTAATTGCTTCATCTTCCGCGCCCCTTGCTAGAATAGGTGCATAACCAGATCTAATATCGGGAATAAGTAACCCAATAGTTGTAATTCCATTGGTTTTCTTTCTTGTTTTTTGCACAAAAGAGCCAACTCTTTTTTTTCTTATAATATAGCCATCGTTTTCTAAATTTTTTAATGCTTGTCGAACAGTTGCTCTAGACAAACCGCTTAACTTAACTAATTCATTTTCAGTTGGAATTTTTTCATTGGTACCATAGTAACCCTGTTCAATCCTGTCTTGCAGCCATGTTTGCAGTTGAAAGTATTTTGGAACTGAGCTTTTATTATTTATTATCATAATTGATTTAAATGTTCAATTGTATGTACAATTATAGGTATTGTTTCTCACAAGTATCAAGAAATAACGTCAAAAAAATTGCGGTGTAGTAATTTTATTTTCAAACTTGCATATAAAAAAACTTTCAATTATAATTGTATATACATTTTGTTTAATTAGAAATGTAGGTAGAACACATATCAATAATAATACAAAAGAGGTAGTATGAATATTAAATCGATATCAATTATAACTTTTTTATTGTCTTTTACCCATCTTGCATATGCGGGGGATGTGAGTGGTAAGGTAACCGGTTCCAGTTCTGGGGATTTTCTTCCAGGAGCTAACGTGATGTTAGATGGTACCAATTATGGTACATCATCCGATAGGTTTGGTAATTATAAAATCGGCGGTGTTCCAGAAGGCGATTATATATTAAAGGTAACCTATGTTGGATATGGTGATTTTTCAGACTCTGTTACTGTTGGAACAGGGGATGTTATGGTTGATGTCTCTCTTGATGTCGATTATGTTTCGATGGACGGCGTAAATGTTACTGGCCTTTCTCAAGGGCAAGCTAAAGCTTTGAGTCAACAGCGAAGCGCGGGCAACATAAAAAATGTAGTCTCTAGAGATCAAATGGAAAAATTCCCTGATCAAAATGTTGCAGATGTACTACAGAGACTACCTGGTATTGCTTTAGAAAGTGACCACGGTGAAGGTCGTTATGTTCAAATTAGAGGTGCGGAAGCTTCTTTAAACACAACTACAATTAACGGTGTTAAAGTACCAAGCCCTGAAGATGTTAGAAAAATTTCTTTAGATATTATACCGAGTTATTCACTTGGTTCTGTTGAGGTTACAAAGGCCATAACTCCGGACATGGATGCTGATGCAATTGGTGGACATGTTAACTTGATTACAAAAAACGCTTTTGATTATGATGGTCAGTTTATGGAAGCAAAAGTTGCTGGTGGGCATAGACCTCTATATGGGAAAAGTGGTCAGATGGGCGCCTTCACTTACGGAAATCAATTTATGGATGGCAATCTAGGTTTGATTGTTTCTGGGAGTTACGAGTTTAATGATATGAAAACTGATAACATTGAACTAGAGTGGAATGATAAATATGAGTTTGTCTCAGAAGTGGTTGATAGTGAAGAAGATGAAACCTATGTCGTAGACGAAACAGACGGTGTCATTATTAATGACATGCAATTAAAAAACTATTCTTTGAGTAGAGAAAGGGTAGGTTTCACTTCAAGTTTAGATTATAAACTTTCAAATGATTCTAAACTTTACTTAAACCTTATTTCAAACACCTATACAGATACTGAAAACAGGAATAGATTGAGATATCGTTTTGATAAATCTGTTGATGAAGAAACTCCTGGTTCTGGATATAGTAATGTTACATCTACGGCGGGGACAGCGAATCTTGCAGCAATTGCTAGAGAGCTTAAAAGCAGATCTTCAATATCCAAAATTAATAGCTTTTCTCTTGGCGGTGACCACGCGTTGGGCAAGCTGGGTTTAGATTGGGCATTTACAACGTCATACGCCGAAGAATTAAGGGACCCCTCGGTAAATGCTGAGTTTGTAGCAAAAGATGTAAACATGAATTACGAGTTCACTGATAATAACCATCCGCAAATAACAAGTTTTACAGATGAAGATGGCGCGGCTTTTGATCAGCATGATTTATCAAAGTATGAACTAGATGCAATCGAGCTTGAAGGTAATTACATCCCGAACAAAAAAAGTCCAAACGGGAATTTAGTTTCGGGAGACGATCAAGTGATTGCATTTAATCTGTCCATGCCTCTTTCAATTGGTGGCGGATATGGTGAATTCAAACTAGGTGCGAAGCTTTCAAAAAAAGATAAAAAATCTAATAAATCTGGTGCAGAAATATGGGAATGGGACGGTGATGATGATCTTATTATGCAGGGGTTTAATATGGATATTGAGGGTGATGAATACATGGACGGAAACTATATTCATACAAATGGTCTGGATGTTAAAAAAGTTCGCGACCACATGAGCGCAAACCTTGGGTCATATGAAATATTACCAATGTATGAAGACGCTATCCTTGAAACATGGGATGCGACAGAAGATATTTCCGCATTTTATGGTATGGCTGATATGAAATTTGGCAAGATCAATTTTATTGGTGGTGCAAGAATGGAAAAGACGTCTAGTACCTACAATTCTTGGGCTGGCGCTGTTGAAGATGCTGAGGATGCTGAATATGACATACCCACAAGTTTAGACTCGTTTTTTGTAGCTCAAAATATATCTAAAGAATACACAAATGTTTTACCAATGATACACGCTCGGTATGAGGTCAATGATAAAATGTTAATACGTGGAGCTTACACAGAGACTATAGCTAGAGCTGACTTTGCAGCATTGGTTCCTTTTATTGCTACAGATGGTGATGATGCTGAAGCAGGAAACCCTGAGCTCGAATCTGCGCACTCCCAAAACATTGATATTATGTTAGAATATTACCCAACTGGTTTAGGGGTGTTCTCTTTTGGTTATTTTAGTAAAGCGATTGATAATTATATTTATACTTCAGTTCTTAAAGATGCTAAGATTCGTGGAGGATCAAAAGTATATGATGAAGTTGTTATGCCTGTCAACGGAGACAACGCAACACTAAGCGGTTGGGAAATGAACTTTGTTAAAAACTTAGATTTTCTACCTGGTCCACTAAGTAGTCTATCTCTTTATTTTAACTATACTTCAACAACTTCAGAAGCTGACTACGGTGATGATCGCGCGAAATCAACATTCCCGGGTCAGGCTGCTAGCACCGGAAACTTAAGTTTTGCTTATGAAACAAGTAAGTTAACTGCAAGGGTTTCACAATCAATTACAGACCAGTACATTACTGAAGTTGGCGAAGATAAAGACGAAGACATCTATTATGACCCAGCAAATCGTTTAGACCTTTCTATGAGTTATAACGTAAACAGTAAACTAACTCTTTTCGCTGATGTGCTGAATATTACAAACGTACCTCATGTATATTTCATGGGCGACGCTAGTAAACCGGTTGAAAAAGAAGTGTATGGTTCTACCATAAAAATTGGAACAAACTATAGATTCTAACTTTTAGTTTTAGAAGTTCTTTATTAAACAAAGGCCTCGATTTAATTGAGGCCTTTGTTATTTTAGAATGACAACTATACTTTCAAAAATCTAGGTAACTTATTTAATTGTACGTACATTTAATTTTAAATTTTAACAAATTGGATTCATTATATGAAAAATTATATAAAAATTAACCTAACATTTATTTTAGGGCTTCTAATTTTATTTGGCTGTTCCCAAGATAAAATAGTTCGTGTAACAGACGCTTATGTTAATGCAACAATGGAAACAGAACCTGTTACAGGCAGAGATGATGTAGCTGACGACCCTTGTGTTTGGGTGCATCCGACTAGCCCTTCTTTATCGCTCATTATTGGAACTGACAAAGATGAAAACTACCCAGGGCTAAGAGTATATAACATGGACGGTGATCAGGTCTTTACAACCAATAATGAAAAAGCAAATAATGTAGATATTAGATATGGAATGAAGGTCGGCTCTAACGTTTATGACATAGTTACGACAGGTCTAAGAGTCTCAAATACTTTAGGTGTCTATCGGGTTGATGGGAAGTCTAAATCTTTAATATCAATAGCAGCTAGAAAAATAAGTCTTGGGATTGAAGCCTATGGTTCTTGCATGTACAAAGATATCGCAACGAATACTTTTTATGCTATTGTTAATGATAAGGAAGGCAATGTTGAACAATATAAATTATTCGATAACGGATCTGGAAAAGTTGATGCAAAACTTGTTAGAACATTAAAGTTACCTGGACAATTGGAGGGTTGTGTTGCTGATGATATTTTAGGATACCTATATCTTGGAGAAGAAGAACATGGTATTTGGAAATACAATGCAAACCCCAATTCATTAGAGGCGGGAGTATTAATTGATTCTATTGGTCCTAATCTTGCTGCTGATGTTGAAGGTTTAACAATTTATTATAGTAGTAAAACAACGGGATACTTAATAGCATCTAGTCAAGGTGACAACACATATGCGATTTACACCAGAGAAGGTGAAAATAAATTTGTTGGAAGGTTTGCTATCGTTGATAGCGAACAAATTGACGGCACTTCTTCAACAGATGGAATTGACGTTTGCAATATGAGTTTAGGTAAAAAATTTAGTCAGGGTGCTTTTATCGTTCAAGATGATGAGAATGACAAAGGAAAACAAAATTTTAAAGTAGTTCCTTGGGAAAACATAGCATCATCATTTAGTCCGCCATTGTCTAATAATAATAAGTGGAGTATTAGACACTAAACGATAGCATCTTATGAAACTCACTTCAGCTCAAGCAACTATTCAGTTTTTAAATCAACAATATGTTGAAAGAGATGGAATAGAATATAAGTTTATCAACGGTGTTTGGGGAATATTTGGACATGGAAACGTTGCAGGTATTGGTGAGGCACTCGAGCAGAATAGAGATTTAAAACATTATCTCCCCCGCAATGAACAAGGGATGGTCCATGCTGCAGTTGCGTATGCAAAACAACATAAAAGGTTAAGAGCATATGCTTGCACTAGTTCTATTGGTCCAGGTGCAACAAATATGATTACCGCTGCTGCGGGAGCGACCATAAATAGGCTACCCGTTTTATTGTTACCTGGTGACATATTTAGTAGAAGAAATGTTGGTCCTGTTTTACAGCAACTTGAACATACAAATTCTTTTGATATTTCTGTAAATGACTGTTTTAAACCTGTAAGTGTTTTCTGGGATAGAATAAACAGACCAGAACAAATAGTTACTTCTTTGCTAGAAGCAATGCGTGTATTAACAAATCCAGAAAAAACCGGAGCTGTAACGATTTGCTTACCACAAGATGTTCAAGTTGAGGCTTATAATTATCCAGAAAACTTCTTTAAGAAAAAAGTTTGGTCTATAGAAAGGAACTTACCTTCTGAAAATTCTCTAGTAGAAGCAGCTAGGCTTATTAAAAAATCATCGAAACCTTTAATAATTGCGGGCGGTGGTATTATTTATTCAGATGCTGAAAACGCGTTAAGTACTTTTTGTAATAATTCAGGTATACCAATAACAGAAACTCAAGCCGGGAAAGGTTCATTGCCTTGGGACCATAATCAAAACTTAGGTGCGATAGGTGTTACGGGTACAAATGCGGCAAACCTGATTGCTCAAAAAGCTGACCTTGTTATATGTGTTGGGAGCAGATTATCAGATTTTACAACTGCGTCAAAAACTCTTTTTAATAATAGAGATGTCAAATTTATAAGTATTAATGTTTCATCTTTTGATGCACATAAACACTCTTCCCTATCTTTAGTTGGTGATGCAAAAGCTTGCCTTGAAGATTTAAATATTAGATTAAACAATGAAAGTTTTACGGTTTCTCAACATTATGAAAAAGAAATTGTTAATCTAAAAAAAGAGTGGGATAAAGAAGTAAATAGAATATTTCATTTAAATAATGAGCCAAAAATAAGTCAAGGTGAAGTTATAGGTATGGTATCAAGTTTTATGAGAGAGGAAGATACCGTAGTTGGAGCGGCTGGTAGCCTTCCAGGTGACATGCACAAACTATGGCGCACAAAAAACGGAAACCAGTACCATATGGAATATGGTTATTCATGCATGGGGTATGAGGTTGCGGGTGGCATTGGTATACGGATGGCAAAAAAAGAAGGTGATGTTTTTGTAATGGTTGGAGATGGTTCTTATTTAATGATGAATTCTGAAATTGTAACAGCCGTGCAAGAAGACCAAAAATTGATTATCATTTTAGTAAACAATCATGGGTTTGGAAGTATTAACAATCTTTCTTTAAGTCTAGGTAGTGAAGGTTTTGGAAACCAATATAGAAAAAGAGAAATAGACACGGATGATTATACTGGAGACAAAATACATGTTGATTACATTGCGCATGCAAAATCAATGGGAATAGACGCAGTCAAAGTTCAAGAAAAAAATGAATTTGAGACTGCTCTTAATAAAGCTAGAAAAAACACTAACTCTATTCTAATAGAAGTTTTAGTAGATAAAAATATACGCGTTCCAGGTTATGAGGCATGGTGGGATGTTCCAGTTGCTGAAGTATCAAAATCTGAAAAAGTAAAAATAATCAGAGAAAAATATGATCAACAAATAAAGAAAGAAAGAGACTTCTAATTTGTCTAATCAAAACATAAAAATCGGGATTGCTCCAATTAATTGGAGTAATGATGACATGCCTGAATTAGGTGGGCATTATACTCTTGATACTATTCTTTCTGAAATGTCAGAAGCTGGATACAAGGGTACTGAAATAGGAAATAAATTCCCATCAAATGATGAAGATATAAAAAGTGAATTAAAAAAACATAATTTAGAACTCGCTTCATCTTGGCACTCCACATTTTTTTTATTAAAAGAGGCTGATTCAGAATTGGAAAAAGTTAAACAAAAATGTTCTCTTTTAAATAAGGCCGGAGCTAATATAATTAATATTGCAGAATGCTCTAATTCTGTACATGGTGAGATGAATAGTCCTCTTGATTTAAAACCGGTATGCAGTGAAAACGAGTATGATATTTTAGCAGAGTCGTTAAATAAGGCTGGGGAAATTTGTAATTCTTTTGGGATAAGCTTAGCATTTCATCATCATATGGGAACCTATATTCAAAATGAAAAAGAAATAGAAACATTATTATCAAAAACAGACCCTTCTTCTGTTTATCTTTGCGCAGACACAGGTCATTTATATTTTGCTGGCGTTAATCCAATTAGTTTTTTTGAAAAATATTTACATCGCATTAAGCATATACACTTTAAAGATTTAAGGCTCCAAGTACTCAGTAATATAAATTTTAAAAGTGAATCATTTTTAAAATCTGTTTTGAAGGGAGTCTTTACCGTGCCTGGTGATGGGGGTATCGATTTTGTAACTATTGGTAAAATTATAAATGATTCAGGATATAAAGGATGGGTCATTGTTGAAGCTGAACAAGATCCGGCGGTATATAACCCACTTGAATATGCAATATCATCAAAGAAATATCTTAATAAAATTTGGAGTAATTAAATGAATCAAAAAACAAAAATGCAACAAACATCAGACTGTGGATCTGATTGGTGGAACGATTCAAATGATCATGTTGAACTTCAACATGCTTTTGATGAGGGAGCAGTAGGTGCAACATCTAATCCGGTAATTACCTTTAATACTGTAAAAAACCGTCCAGATTTTTGGATCCCTGATATTGATGATATGATTTTAAAAAACCAACAAGCGTCAGAAGACGATATTTTATGGTTACTGTGTGATAAAGTTGGTGAAAAAGCAGCAAAAATCTTGCTTCCTGTTTATGAAGATACGAATAAACAAAAAGGAAAATTATCTTTACAGGTAAATCCTAAATATTATAGAAATGCTGAAGCAATGTTCGAACAGGGAAAATATTTAGCATCTCTTGCGCCAAATATTGCAATTAAATGTCCTGCATTGCCTGCGGGAATTAGAGCGATGGAAATGCTTACAGCTATCGGTGTGACAGTAAATGCTACAGTTAGTTTTACGGTTCCACAAGCTGTTCAAGTAGCTGAGGCTATCGAAAGAGGTCTTACTCAAGCGGAGAAAAATGGAATAGACACGAAAAATGTAACGCCATATGTCACGATTATGGTTGGTAGAATTGATGACCATTTGAAGAGAGAAAGAGAATCGAAGGGGGTTGATATAGACCCTAAAATAATCGATTGGGCTTCAATAGCCATATTCAAAAACGCATATTTTATTTTTAAAAAGAAAAATTACAAATCTAAACTCTTAGCGGCAGCATTTCGATGTGACTTACATTGGAAAGAACTTGTTGGGGGAGATATTATTATTAGTATGCCTTATGAATGGTGGAATAAGTTCAATGATTCAGAAGTTGAGGTTAAAAGTAGAATTAATAAACCTGTTGATGAAAATATTGTCAACGCATTAAAAGATAATTTTGAAGATTTTAATAAAGCTTATAATGAAGATGGTATGAGCATAAATGAGTTTGAATCCTTTGGGGCGTGCGTTCATACTATGAAATCATTTTTAGAGGGATATGATGAATTTATTGCTTTGATCCGAAATCGAATGATAGGGAAATAAAATATGAGTTTAATAGCGCCACATCGAAGCGGTTTCAAATCAGGAGCTAACCCTTACACTGAAACCAAAGGTAAAACTGGGATGGAATTTGATATTTTCATTGCAAGTGAAAATGAAAATTTCGAACTAGAAGATGATAAAAATGAAATTGCTATCATTGTAATAGAAGGAAAGGGAGAAATTATTTTTCAAGGAGACACTCTAAAATTTGATCGACCTAATTGGATTGATTGTGACCCGACAGTGGTGCACATGAGCACAGGAGAAAAAGTTAAAATAAAATCTATAACGCAATCCCGATTTGCAATTATCAAAACAGAAAATAACGAAAAGTTTAAAGGAAAAATCTATTTACCGGATGATATAGATACTGAGCACAGGGGTAAAGATCAGTTAGATGACACATGTTATAGGTTAGTTCGTTTAGCTTTTGATGATACTATTTCTCCAAAAGAAGCAAAGCTTGTCATCGGAGAGGTTCTAAATTTTCCAGGAAAATGGAGCAGTTACCCGCCTCATCATCACTCGCAATCTGAACTCTATTATTATGAGGTTTCACCAGGATGGGGATATGGGCATGGAGAGTTAGGAGAAGATGTATATAAAATAAAAAATGGTGATGTACTTGCTATTACAAACAGTAAAACGCATAGTCAAACATCTGCCCCTGGGTTCCATATGTATTATTTATGGGCGATAAGGCATGATGATAAAAAAAGATATGATGGTTTTACATATATTAAATCTTTTGAAAACATGTTGGAGTAATAAATGATAAACAATAAAATGATTACACTTATTTTTTTTGGAGTACTTATTTGCAGTAATACTTTTGCGTCCGAAGTTGAATATTTCTGGTCAGGTGGTGTTACGAATAAAAGCGCTATTGTATCTGTTGCAAGTGATACAAAAGCAAAAATAAAAGTACAATACAGTGATAGTAAAAACTTTAAAAAGAATAAATCATACACCAAAAGCATCCAAGGTGATGAGAGCTCACACTATTTTTCTAAGCATAATCTCTCAAACCTAAAGCCCAATAAAACATACTATTACAGGTTTAACGTAAATGGTGTGATAAAAAAAGATAAAATCGGAAAATTTAAAACCCATTCTGATAAACCATTTTCATATAAAATAACGATGGCTACTTGCGCGACTACTGGTTCAAATAACCCAGTGTTTGATCGAATTAAAGAAGAAGAATCATTGTTCTATTTAATGCTCGGTGATTTTCATTATGGCAATATTCATAGAGATTGTGAAGCTAATTTTCTTACTTACTTCCGAGCTGCTCTTGGTTCAAGAAAACAATCAGATTTATATTATAATACTCCAATAGCCTATATGTGGGATGACCATGATTATGGACCAAATAATAGTGCTGGAACTGCTCCAAATGAAGATGGAGATGTTGCCTGTCAGCCAGAGGCTAGAAACGCATATAAAAACTATGTTCCACATTATCCTTTGGCTTTTCAGCAAGAAGGAAAAGTTATTTCACAAGTTTTTAATGTTGGTAGAATTACTTATTTATTAACTGATTTGCGCTCTGAAAAAAGAAGACCCTTATTTCAAGGAGATTGTGAAAACGTAGAATCATCAAATTGTAAAAAAATAAAACGCGGCTCTAACTTTGGAACTGACGAGCATTTAAAATGGTTTAAAGATCAATTGTTAATAGCTAAAGCAAATGAAAACGCAGTTGTCTGGCATTCAAGCTTTCCATATTTAAGCGCTCCAGACTTAAGTACATTTAATTGTGATGATGATAACATTATTAAAACAGAAAAAGGTTTTGAGTGCGATGACCACGATAACTGGGGCTGGTATCCAGAAGAGAGACAAGAAATCGCTAACTTTATCAAAAAAAATAAGGTGCCTGTTTGCATAGTCAGTGGAGATGCGCATATGGCGGCAATTGATGATGGTACAAATAGTGATTATGCAACAAATGGAGGAGCGCCAATACCGATTTTTCATGCTGGTCCATTAGATAGAAAACCAAGTATCAAAGGGGGGCCTTACTCGAATGGTGTAAGTGGCGTACGTGGACAATACGGAATTATGAAAGTCATTGATAATGGTGGCGATAATATTTGTATTGAGTGGAAAGTAAAGAATCACAAAGGGGATTTTGTTTTAAATACCGATGGTAATCCTCTCGAACATAACTTTTGCTTTGACTTAGGAGAATAATTATTAAAATTATTAATTTTTTTAAAGCGGGATTAGATCAACCTTTAATTACGGATAAAAAAAAGGTAGATCAAAAATATTTAAAATATCGTAAGGAAGTTCTTGCTTCGATTATTGCTTTATATGGATTAGGATATACTTGCCGATTAGCGCTTTCTGTTGTTAAAAAACCTTTAATTGATAATGGTATTTTTTCAATTACTGAATTGGGTCTCGTAGGGTCTGCTTATTTTTACGGATATGCTCTTGGGAAATTTTTAAATGGTTTTTTAGCAGATTATGCCAACGTAAAAAGGTTTTTTACTTTTGGTTTGATAACTTCTGGTGCTATAAATATTTCTATGGGACTAAACCAGTCTTTAATACTGTGGGTTATTTTTTGGTTTTTAAATGGGTGGGTTCAAGGAATTGGGGCACCATCATGTGCAATAGCTTTAACAAATTGGTTCAGTCCTAAAGAGCGTGGGTGGTATTATGGTATTTGGAGCACAGCTCATTCTATTGGAGAAGGGCTCACCTTTATTGGTACCGCAGCTCTAGTTGATTATTTTTCTTGGCATGCTGGTTTTCTTGGACCGGGAATTTCTTTGGTTTTAGTAACTATCGTAGGTTATAGATTTTTACAGGATAAACCAGAAACATTAGGACTACCAAACATTGCTGACTGGAAAAAAGAAAAGGGTGTAAAAAAGTTTTCTAAAAATTTTACAGATGTTTTAAAAAACCAATTAAAAATTATCAAATATCCGTCAATTTGGATTTTAGGATTAGCTAGTGCAACTATGTATGTTACAAGATATGCAATTAATAGTTGGGGCATCTTATATTTACAAGAAGCAAGAGGGTACTCATTAATCGAAGCTGGAAGCTTAGTTGGATTGAACACATTTACTGGAATTATTGGATGTGTTGCATATGGATATATATCCGATAAATATTTTAAAGCACGCAGACCACCAGTTACATTGATGTTTGGTATTGCTGAAATAGGATCTTTATTTTTAATATTTTTTGCGCCTGAATCTACATTCGTTTTAACAGTAGCATTTATTATCTATGGCTTCTCTCTAAGTGGATTGCTAGCAGTTTTAGGCGGTCTTTTTGCTATTGATATTGCTCCAAAAAACATAACCGGATCAGCTATGGGTTTCATAGGGTTATTTAGTTACATAGGAGCGGGTATACAAGAAAGAGTTAGCAGTGTATTAATCCAAACTTCACAAGTAGATATAAATTCTGAGACAATATATAATTTTGACGATGCAATATTATTTTGGATTAGTGCATCAATAATTTCCTTTTTTCTTGCCCTTTCTTTATGGAATCATAAAATTAAGGATTAGTTATTTTTTTTCTATATGCACGAATTTTTATTTTATTTGGAATAGCATTTTTTGAAATAGCTATTTCCTTAGATTATGTTGTAGGTGCTCATTCACATAATGATTATAAAAATCAAACTCCTTTAAAAGAAGCTTTAGACAATAAATTTAAAAGTATAGAGGTTGATATATTTTTATCAAAGAAAAATTTATATGTTGGTCATAGTTGGTTTGAATTAAAAAAAGACAGAACTATTGAAAAAATGTATTTAGAACCTTTGTGGGAGCGATATTTAGCAAATGATGAAACCATATATAAAAACGCCTCATTATATCTTTTGGTAGATATTAAAACATCAGCATTAAAAACATATAAAATTTTAGAAACTTTGTTAAATAAGTATAAACCAATGTTAACTCATGTTACCTTAGACTCTTTAAAAAAGGGAGCTTTAACAATTATTCTTTCAGGGAATAGACCTCCAATAAATTATTTCGATAGTTACAAATATAGAAATGTATTTATTGATGGAAGACTAAGTGATATTGGTAAAGGGGTTTCATATAAAATCATGCCGTTGATAAGTTCAGATTGGGATCAAACCTTCGAATGGGAAGGAATTGGTGTTTTACCTGAATTTCAACAAAATACACTTTTTGATTTAGTTAGTAGTGTGCATAATGAACAAAAAGAAATTAGGTTTTGGGGTTCTCCTGATAATCAAAATACTTGGGAAACATTATTATTATCTGGAACTGATTTAATTAATACGGATAGCATAGAAAAGTGCAGAAAATTTATTATTCAAAAAAAATATCAAAAGGACACTATAAATGAGTGACATAAAATTTCAAGATTTTCATGATTATGGAAATTGGATAAATAACGAAGATAACAAAACAGGCTCTATTGAAAAGATAAAAGTGATTTCTCCATACTTCGATAAGAAGATTGCAACAATTCCTGATTCTGATGCTGAACAACTTGATATTGCCGTTAAATCAGCGAGTAAGGCTTTTCTAACTTGGTCTAAAACTAATATTCGCGATAGAGCTCAAATAATGTCAAAATTTAAAGCTAATATAGAAAATGATATTGAAAATCTAGCCACAATTATTGCACTTGATAATGGAAAAACAATTGATGATGCCTTAGGTAGTATTAGAAGGGGTGTTGAGGTAATAGACTTTTCTATTTCAATGCCAAATGTTTTAAAAGGTGAGTCTTCTGAGGTTTCTCCTGGTATTAACTGTGTCATGACTCATGAACCTATTGGTGTTGTCGCAGGTATTACTCCATTTAATTTTCCAGTTATGGTTCCTTTGTGGATGATTCCATTAGCAATAACAGCGGGGAACACTTTTATTTTAAAGCCATCTGAACAGACCCCTTTAGCAGCTATAAAACTTGCTGAATATTTAGAAAAGTCTGGACTTCCTAAAGGTGTTTTTAATGTAGTGCATGGCTCAAAAAATATTGTTGAAGCTATATGCGATCATTCTCAAATTAAGGCTGTAGCCTTTGTTGGCTCTTCAAAGGTTGCTGAAATTGTTTATAGTCGTTCTACTCAAAAAAAGAAGAGAGCAATATGTCTTGGTGGTGCGAAAAACCATATGATTGTAGTTCCAGATGCTGATGTTGATTCTACTGCTAAAGGATTACTTGCAAGCTCAATGGGTAGTGCAGGACAACGTTGCATGGCAGCTAGTGTGGCTGTTGGTGTAGAAGATATAGATCATATTGTTAATCAATTAATTATTGAAGCTAATAACTTTAAGCTCGGAAAAGACATGGGGACAATCATAAGTAAATCTTCTCTAAAAAGAATAACAAATTATATTAATGAAGCAGAAAAAATGGGAGCAAAAATTTTACTAGACGGTAGAAATGCAACTATTCCATCTGATTATAGTTCTGGTTATTGGATTGGACCTACTATACTTGATCATGTTGATCCTAATTGGGCCTGCGCTACTGAAGAAATATTTGGACCGGTTTTATCGATAATTAGAGTAGATACGATCGAAAAAGCAATGGATATTGAAAATAACTCGAAATATGGTAACGCTGCTGCAGTTTTTACTACATCTGGTAAAGTTGCAAAAATCGTATCAGATAATGCATCATCTGGAATGATAGGTATCAATATTGGAGTACCTGTTCCTAGAGATCCTTTTAGTTTTGGCGGATGGAATGAGTCTAAATATGGGCACGGCGATATTACTGGTATAAGTGGAGTTAATTTTTGGACTAATCTTAAAAAGACCACTTCGCGTTGGCCAGAATCATCACAAGAATGGAAAAAATATTTTTAATTTAAGAGTTTGATCATTTGCTCGCTTAAACTTTTACTTAAATTGACTGATGTGTTTTTAATGGCTGAGTTCAATTCAGTATTATGTGGTGTAATTTGATATGCACTGCTTATGCCGGGAAGGTTTAAAACTGATAAGTCTTTTTTTATTTTTCCAGCAAATGCTATAACCGGGATAGAATGACGCTGTCCTAATGAACCCAATTTCTTTAATAATTTCCCATATTTAGTTTGCTCATCAATGCATCCTTCACCAGTTATTATATAATCGTAACTTTCTGTTTTTATTCTTTTTTCTAATTCAAGTAATTGGGATAATAACGAAAACCCTTCGGTAAACTTAGCATTGAAAAAACTTAATGCTGCAAAACCAAGACCTCCAGCAGCACCGGCTCCACTATGTTCTGAATAGTTTTCTGAAATATTTTTAGCGACAATTTTTGAAAAATGAATTACGCTATCTTCAATAAAATTTAGATTCATACCCGTTGCACCTTTTTGTTCACCAAAAACATATGTGGCTCCATTTTTACCAAATAAAGGATTTGAAACATCACAAGCTATAATGAATTCTATTTTTTTGATAGTCTCATGAATAGAACCTTTTTTAATTATTTTAATTTTTTTTAGATTTTTTAGATTTGCTATTAACTCATTATTGTTAGAATCTTTAAAAGTATATCCTAATGCCTTGAGCATTCCAATACCAACGTCATTTGTTGCGCTACCTCCAATAAATAATATTATTTTTTTCATTCCATCAGATATAGCTTTATTAATTAATTGTCCAACTCCGTAGCTAGTAGTGTTTAGTGGGTTTCTCAATCTTTTTGGTACTAATTGAATCCCCGAAGCTTGAGCTAATTCAATTATGCCAATTTTTTCTAATTCATTTATACAATAATTTGCTTTAATGTTTTTATTTAAAGGGCTTTTTACAGTCGAGGTTTTAAAAGTGTAATTTTTAATTAGTTTAAAGGACTCTAATGAACCCTCGCCACCATCGCCAATCGGAATAGAATGAACAATTGTTTTAGAATTTATTTTTTTTAAAGCAGTTTTTGCTATATCGCAAAATTCACTAGAACTAATACTATCTTTAAAAGAGTCTGGAATTATTAATATTTTTTTTGTCATCCCTAAAAGTAAAGAGGTATATGATATTTATTACCAATTAGTGTAAGGGTTTTTTTGAAGCATACTATTATAATATTTTGATTCACCTGTTACTTCTTCTAATACAAAATCAGGTTTTTCAAAATCTATATTTTCATTATCTATCTCTACTTCTCCAATTAGTAAACCTTTGTTTTCACCAGAAAAACTATCTAATTCCCACTTCATACCATCATACATATATATATATCTATTCTTTATAATTAACGGTAAAAAGCAAAGGTTAAATAATTTTTCAGCATCATTATTAGGGATGATAGTTTCATACTCAAATCTTGACATACCGCTTGAGCTACTTGGTCCCTTGATGGTTATAAAATAAGTAGCCTCAGCCTTTTGACTAATTACAGATCTAATACGAACAGTGCGGTTTTTATCAGATTGTAAGTACCCTTGTTTAATTTTTAATTTTGGCAAACCTTTTGGAATTGTTGATAAAACAAATTTTCTTTCAATTTCTTTAGACATTTTATTAATAATATAATTTTGGATTTTTTAAAACTAACAGATGGATATTATTAGACTTCAATCAGTAATTAAATATTAATGAATAACATTAAATAACCGGCTTCAAGCCTACCTCCATCTTGGGGGTAATAGAATGAAAACCCTTGAATTATTTTTCCACCAAATGGCAAATTCTTAGAAAATATAAAATCTAACTCTTTTCCATATTTAGATTCATTTATAGCATCCCTAAAATCATGGTACTTTATAGTAAAATCTATATTTGAAAACAACGAGTGATTTGTTTTTACAAACCACTCATTTAATCCAGCATGAGAATTATTTAAATATTTTTTATGTAACGGGTTATCGTAATAACCATGATACCCATGGCCTGATCCAAATGGTTTAGCAAAACCACTTAACACGCCATCACTTCCTCCTAGTAGATATTTATCACCTGATAAATATTCATTAGAAAAAGAAATGGAATTAACATATGGAGTGAATCGAGTAGGAATATTAATATTTATTGAAGAAAGTGTTGCTTCAATATCATCTGAATAATAGTTACCTAATTGGTATGCAAACTCACTTTCGAGGCTAAATCTTTTAAATTTTTTAGTGAGACGAAAACCAATTGTTTTCCGTTGTTTTTTGTTTGTTTCTGGAGTCAAAACAATATTTTCGTTAAACATATAATAATCAATATAAAAAAGATTTTTTTTTGAAGTTTTGCTCCCGCTTTCGATTGTTTGTTTTGTTGATTTTTTAACTGCGCCAATTTTTGTAGATCCATAAAAACCATCAACAGTATAATCAAACTGGTCATTCATTTCATATAACTCAGAATTAATTAGGTGAAAGAAAAGAATGTTCCCAAGGTTTGTATTTATGCTATTTGTGATACCTTCAAAACTTCTACCATAATTATTCCAACTACTCTTTCCAAAGAGTCTTTGTTTACCAAGCGGCATCTCGAACCTTCCAAAACGAATATTGTTTTTTCTGCCAAGAACACCATTTAGCTCACCATATACCTGATGAAAACTTACTGCAGTATTCTTTGCGCTTGAAAATCCGGGTGAATTTTCTTGATCGCCTAATAGTCTTGAATCTTGAAGTTGAAAATATATTTTATAAATATCAGATGTTAAATCAAAATTAAGTCTAGCTCTGAGATAAGAAGCTGTAGAAGATGTTGAAATTGTATCACTATGGAAGTTCTCTACTTTTAGTCTTGCTTCTGCAGAAATATTAGTTTTAAATGCAAAACCCATATTTGCTAGTATCAAATAAATTGATAAAGTGTAGTATTTTAATTTCATATAAAAATGTGCCTTTTATAGAAATTTGTAAATTTATTCATTGTACCCAATAGACTCAAAGGGGTTAATAATTGCTGTTGTGATATTTTTTAAGTGTGCTCCTATACGTTTTAAATACCTTGCATATAATGCTACGGAGGCTGTTTTGTTTTCTTTACCAATTTCAACTTTACCGGATATTGATGAAGCAACTAAATCGTCCGATATTTTTCCTAAATCTTCTCTATAAGTTCTTAATAATTCTTTTGCAATTTCTTCATCCATATCTTCAACTGCCCCGACTGTAGTAGAAAAACGTTCTATTACTGCTTTTTCAATCATTCTTAGATTATCTGAAAATTTTTCTGATACAAATTTTTTGGGATAGTGTTTTGCAAGGTCTAATATGTTTTTCGAATAATCACCAATACGTTCGATATCTACAACAATATTTATAAGAACTAATCCAGAGTCAATATTCGTTACGTCTTTTGATACAGAATAATATGTAACAACTTTTTTGCGAATTTCGCGGTGATAATTATTAATCTTTTCATCGCGAAGTTTAATACTCTTTAGTACTTTATTTTTTTCTCCTGAACGCAATGCCTCAACAGCATCATTGAACATTTCATGTGAAAAGTGAAGCATTTCATTCGACTCGTTCCACGCTTGAGAAAGGCTATCTTCTGATTTCCATATGTTTACAAGATCTTTAAATACTGACATAGTTGCTCCAATTAGTTATAGATTTTATGTTCTTCCAAAGTAAATAATACATAGAGGTATTAAAACAAAAATAAAGAACAGATATAGTAAAGGTATATATTTTTTAGTTGTGGCTTTCTCAGAAATGATTTCAGCGCACCTTAATGGGATATTCCTTAGTGTTGGAATACAATAAATTATTACAATACCAAGAATGTTAAAAAGCAAATGACTAAATGCTGCTACTAAGGCAGAAACAGTTCCAGTAACTGCAGCTAAAAGCGCCGTTACTGTTGTTCCAATGTTTGCACCTAACGTAAAAGGAAAAATTTGTCTAAGAGTTAAAACCCCCGCGCCTGCCAAAGGAACAATAAGTGAGGTTGTAATAGATGAACTTTGTACCATAATGGTAATAATAACGCCAAATATCATGGCTTTTAGAGCTGTATTAAAAATATATTGATCAAAAAACCCTTCTATTTTTTTCAAAACTAAACTTTTTAAAAGTTTAACAATACTATAGAGCATTAGAAACGTTATAAATACACTTAACACTAGATAAGCAATATCATTATCAAAAGTGAACTTTTGGATAAATTCTGATCCATATTTCACTACTAATTTGATTGGACTTTTTGCTTGAAGCACTTCAATATTTTCAATTTTCCCAAACATTTGAAGAGCAAACCATTCTGCGGTTTTTTGAAGGGGGTGAAAAACCATTTCGATTGGGAACACTATAACCACAGCCATTATATTAAAAAAATCATGAACTGTAGAGGCAGCAAAAGCTCTTTTAAACTCCGTACCTTTATTAATATGTCCAAGTGAAACAATTGTATTTGTAACAGTGGTGCCAATGTTTGCACCCATAATCATTGGTATAGAACTAGTTATTGTAAGGCTTCCACTACTTACCATTCCAACAATTAAAGATGTTGTTGTTGAAGAACTCTGAAATAATACGGTAGAAAATATCCCGATAAATAAAGCAATGAATGGATCACTAGTTGTCGTTAGTACTATCTCTGCAAATTCTGAACCCATCCCTTTAATTGCAGATGACATCCCAGCTATTCCAACTAGAAAAAGGTAGAGTGAAGAAATAATCCCAGCTGTTTTTACAAAAATTTTAAGAGTATCGTTATTCATTTAACCTTTTGCCCTAGAATTATATTAAAAGAGAAAGGTTAGATTTGTGTTAGGGTTTTATACAATTATTTAATCCCAGTTTTTAGAATATCATGAATATGTACAATGCCATCAGGTTTTTTTAAATCATTTGACGAATAAACAAACAGACTAGTAATATTATACTTTTCCATGGTTTCTAGAGCTGTTATTGCCAGAGTGTCTGTTGAGATAGTTTTTGGGTTTAAAGACATAAAATCTTCAGCAGTTTTATCAAATATATTGTTACCGCCTTTTTCAATTCCTCTTCTAATATCACCATCTGTAATTATTCCAATTAAATTATCTTTTTCATCTAATACGCCGGTTATTCCTAACCCTTTTTCGGATATGGTTAAGAGAGCATCTTTTAGGCTAGTATTTCTATGAACAAATGGGATTTCGTTGTCTTTATGTATTAGTTGATCAACTGTAAGCAATAATTTTTTCCCTAATGAACCTCCTGGGTGGAGCGCTGCAAAATCCTGAGCATTGAATCCTCTGCTCTCTAAAAGAGCTATAGCTAATGCATCCCCCATCGCAAGTGTTGCAGTTGTACTTGCTGTTGGAGCCAGGTCTAAGGTGCACGCTTCTTTCTCTACGGAGGTGTCCAATGCATAATTAACATTGTTAAAAAGAGTTGAGTTTTCTTTTCCCACCATACCAATAATTGGGATCATCTTCTTTTTCAAAGATGGAATAATTTGAATTAGCTCGTGTGTTTCTCCACTATTGCTTATCATTAAAACAATATCTTTTTTTGTAATCATTCCAAGGTCTCCGTGAAAAGCATCAGCCGGGTGTACAAAATGTGCTGGGGTTCCTGTGGAGGCCATTGTTGAAGCAATTTTTTGTGATATTAAACCAGACTTTCCAACACCCAACACAATCAATCTCCCTTTACAATTAAGAATAGTATTAACTGCATTATCAAACTCATTACCTATTCTATCAGCTATAGCAGCAACTGCCTGAGCCTCTATTTTGATAACATTTTTTCCAACCTCTATATTTTTTGAATTACTCATAAAATAAATTTAACGTAAAAGTATATCCACATGCGTATTATTACTTATTAATGTTTGAAACATCTCTGCCCTGTAAACACCATGGCGATATCATGTTCATTACACGCTGATATTACTTCATTATCTCTTATAGATCCTCCTGGCTGTAGTACTGCCTTTATTCCACTTCCAGCAATTTTATCAATACTATCTCTAAAAGGGAAGAAGGCATCAGAACATAGAAATGAGTCTTTAATTTCTGTCCCTGATTTTTTTATTGCAATATCAACTGAATCAACCCTACTTACTTGACCAGCCCCAACCCCAACAGTTGTATTATCTTTTACTATTAGAATGCCGTTTGATTTAATATGTTTTAACACTTTCCATCCAAAAAGCATTGTATTTATTTCTTCTTCTGATGGCTCTAGTTCAGTAACTATTTCGAGTTTATTTCTGGATAAGGTACTAGTGTCTGTTTCTTGGACAATTAATCCACCAACTATATTTCTTACTTCAAGTAATTGGTCTCGGGGTTCAATATTCCCCACCTCAATGACTCTAAGGGTTTTTTTCTTTGATAAAATATCTAATGATTTTTTTGTAAAAGCAGGAGCTAAAATAATTTCTACAAATACTTTCGATATTTCTTTTGCAAGTAAATCATCACAGGGTTGATTTATTGCAATAACACCACCAAAGGCAGATATACTATCAGCAGCAAATGCTCTTTTATAAACATCCAGCATGTTTGCACCAAGCGCAACACCGCACGGGTTTGCGTGTTTAACAATAACGCATGCTGTTGATTTAAATTCTTTTAAACACGATAAAGCAGCATCTGCGTCCATTATATTATTATAAGATAATTTTTTACCTTGGTGAATTTTTGCATTTAATATACCATTTGATTTATCTCCTGGGATTTGAAAAGCAGAAGCAGCTTGGTGAGGGTTTTCTCCATAACGCATATCGGAGTGTTTCTTATAGGTCAATGTAAAGTCATTTGAGAGCTTCGACTCTTTTAAATAATTATGAATTATAGTATCGTATTGAGCTGTATGTCCAAATGCTTTTGATGATAAAGAAGAACGTGTTTCAAAATTAATTTCGTTTTCCTCATTTATATTTTCCAATACTCGCTCATAATCAGATGGGTCATTAATTACTGTTACCCATCCTACGTTTTTAGCAGCACTTCGTATCATTGTGGGGCCTCCGATGTCTACATTCTCTAAAGCTAGAGCTTGATCACAGTCTATTTTTGAAATTGTTTCAGAAAATGGGTAGAGGTTGCAGATAACTAAATCAATCCATTTTATATTGTTTTCAGTAGCATCGGATTCATGTTTATCTCTCAATCCGAGTATACCACCTTCGATCAGGGGGTTTATCGTTTTGACTCTGCCATCCATTATTTCAGGGAAATTCGTGTAGTCACTTACATCAACAACTTCGATTTTCTTTTCTCTTAAAAATTTTGCACTGCCGCCAGTTGACAAAATTTCAATGCCTCTAGATGTAAGTTTTCTACCAATCTTTTCTAGATTTGTTTTATCAAAAACAGAAATAAGAGCCCTTTTAATTTTTACATCCTTGTTGTTTAATCTTGGGTTTTCTATCATTTTATTTTTTAGTTATAAGGTTAATTGCTTCTATAAATGCTTCGCCTTCCAAGGCTTGAACTTTTTGTTTTAATGTATCAGCAGTGTCATCTTGAATAACTTGACAGGATTTTTGAACTAGTATAGGACCGGAATCAACTTCCTTCGTAACAAAATGAATTGTACATCCCGTTTTTTTATCACCATTTTTTAAAACTTGTTCGTGAACATTTATATCCATTCCGCCTGCATACTTTGGTAAGAGAGAAGGATGGACATTTAATATTTTATCTTGCCAATGCTGGCAAAATGCACTTGATAGAATCCTCATAAAGCCTATCAAAAGTATTAATTCAACATTATTACTTTCTAAGTAAGCCGAAACTTGTTGATCAAACTCTTTGCGTGTTTTATTGATGTGAGAGATATATTTAAATCGCACTCCATGGTTTTTTGCTTTTTTAAGGATTAATGCATTTTCTTTATTAGAAATAACAATCTTAACAGAAGCATTAATTATTTTTTTTTCAATTGCATCTAGAATTGCTTGTAAGTCGGTACCGTTTGTAGATCCTAGAACACCAATATTTATCATTTAATAGATAACATATGGTTTAATTTCTTTTGTATAAGGTCTGTTGTCCCAATGTCTTTTCTATGAAAAAGTGGTCCTTTTACTTTTGAAATATTTTTTTCAGCAATTTGTTCAGCCTCCCATATTGAATCTCCATGACCAACTATTGCAATAACACGACTTCCTAATTGGATTAACTTATTTTCTTTTTTTTCAACGGAAGCATAAAACATAAAATCTTTATTTTTTACATTTGAAACGTCAATCTCCTCTCCTTTTAAAGGATCATCAGGGTATCCATTAGGGACAGCATATTTACAAACTGTTGCGAGGTTTTTAAAAACAATATCTAACTTATTAATATTGCCAGCAATTATAGACTCACATATATCTATAAGGTCAGTTTCCAATATTGATAAAATATTTATAGCCTCAGGGTCACCAAAACGAGCATTATATTCTATTAATTGAACGCCTGCATTTGTTGCAATAAATCCTCCATATAAAATCCCCTTGTAACCTTCTCCAAATTTTTGATTTAAGGCTTTTGCTGTTTGTTTATTTATTTTTTGAGCTAATTTTATATGACTATCTTCTAAGAATGGCAATTTATGATCAGAGTCTGAATATGTGCCCATACCACCTGTATTTGGACCAGTATCGTTTTCATATGCTCTTTTGTGATCTTGAACGACAGGCATATGACTTAAGTTTTCACCATCGCAAAAACTCATTAAAGAAAACTCTTCCCCTATAAGTTTTCGTTCAATTACAAAAGGACCCCCTTTTGTAATTAGAGCTTTGCAATAAAGTATAGCTTCCTTGTGTGAATGAAGATGGTCTCCAGCTACCTTTACGCCTTTCCCACCTGCTAACCCATCATACTTGATAACATAATTTTCTCCTAATAGAGAAAGAAAATCCTCGACTCCATCCATATCTTTAAAAGTTTTATATTTTGGACACCCTGGAATTTTATATTCTTTTAAAAGGTCCCGTGTGAATGATTTTGACGTTTCTATTTGCGCTAGATTTTTTTTTGGGCCAATTGTACCTACTTTTATATCCCATAAAGCATCAGCAACTCCATTAAGCAAAGGATTTTCAGGCCCAATTATAGCAAAATCAATTTTATGTTTTTTTGCATAGTTTTTAACTAAGTCAGGATTATTAATATCATCAATTTTAATATCCTCACAAATATTTGATAAACCAGGATTATCATTGGTTGCAAGACAATAGATTTTTTTTGCTCTTTTTGATCGTGATAGTGATTTAACAATTGCATGTTCACGCGCACCTGAGCCGATAACTAAAATTTTTACCATAGTGGGAACTATATATTTTTACCTAATTTTATCTTTTCTTTTATTTTCTAAATCGAGTAAATATTCTTTTGTTACGAAAGGGTCACAATATTCCCCGGTAAAAACAGAATCTTCAAACTGCGTTATCAAAGGGTTTCCAATACTGGCTGAGACCCTTAAGTCTTCCAGATCTTGAAATATTAATTCATCTGCTCCAATGAAGTTTTTTATTTGTCTTATTGTTCTATTGTGAGCGACTAGTTCTTTTGTTGCCGGCATATCAATACCAAAAACATTTTGATATCGAATTGGTGGACTAGCTGATGCAAAATAAACTTTTTTTGCGCCATTTTTTCTAACCATTTGAATAATTTTTTTTGATGTATGTCCTCGAACTATCGAATCGTCAACTAATAAAACATTTTTATCTTTGAATTCTATTTCAATTGGATTCAGTTTTTGGGCTACAGATTTTTTTCTAACGCCTTGACCAGGCATAATAAACGTTCTTCCTATATATCTATTTTTCATAAAGCCCTCTCGATACTTTACGCCAAGTTTGTATGCAACTTGCATGGCAGAAGTTCTACTTGTATCTGGGATTGGAATGACAACATCTACTTTAAGGTTATTATAATTTTTTAATATTTTTTCTCCTAAAAAATCTCCCATTCTAAGTCTTGATTTATGAACTGATATTTCATCTATTGTTGAATCGGGACGAGAAAAATAAACATATTCAAAAAGGCAAGGCTGATGAGAAGATCCTTTTATTGGCTTTTTTTTATCAATCGATCCTTCTTCATCAATAATGATAATTTGACCAGGTTTAATATCTCCTTCGAAAGAATATCCCATTGCAGATATGGCACTGCTCTCCGATGCAATTAAAAACGATTTCTTGTTACGCCCATATGATAGAGGTCGAATACCTTTGGGATCTCTAAAAGCTACAAGTCCTATTCCAGCTATTACCATGACAACCGCATAGCCGCCCGAACATTTTAGAATTATATTTTTTAAAGCCTTATAAACGTGAGTTTTTGTTAACTTTCTAAAATTTGTTTTGTATAGCTCATAACAAAACTGTTTTAAAAGAACTTCAGAATCAGAGCTTGTATTAAATTGACAAAAATTAATTTTGATTAATTCTTCTTTAAGTTTTTCACTATTTGTTAATGTTCCATTATGTGCTAAAGCTACTTTCACAGGGTTGGCTGTATAAAAAGGCTGGGCCTCGTTAACATTATCACCCCCTGAAGTTGGGTAACGGACATGACCAATCCCGATATTTCCGTGTAGTTTATCTAGAGTTTCTTGATTTTTAAAAACTTCTGTTACTAATCCTGTCTCTTTGTGAGAAGATATTATATTAGTATCCCAGGTTGAGATACCTGCTGCATCTTGACCTCGATGTTGGACTTGTATTAAAGAATCATATATATCTCCAGATACATGTTCTTTTTTATGGTATAATCCAACTATTCCACACATTATTTTAACTCAATCAATTTTGCCGCAATCCCAATATATTGATCAGGAGTAAGGTTAATAAGTTTATTTTTTTCTTGCTCAGGAATATGAAGTAATTTTACAAATTCTAAGATCGCTGCTTGAGTTATTTCAGTACCTTGAGTCATATTTTTTAATTGCTCATACGCATTATCCGATCCTGTTTTTCGTAAGATGGTTTGAATTGCTTCCGCTAGAACTTCCCAGTGGCTATCAAGCTCTGTTTTCATTTTAATTTTATTAACTGTTATTCTTGCTAATCCTTTTAAAATATTTTTACATGCAAGATAACTATAACCCATAGCCACGCCTTGATTTCTGAGCGTAGTGCTATCTGTCAAGTCTCGTTGCATTCTAGAAATTGGTAATTTATTAGAAAAGTGGTCTAAGATAGCGGTAGCTAAGCCTAAATTCCCCTCAGCATTTTCGAACTGAATTGGATTTATTTTATGAGGCATTGTGGAAGATCCAACTTCTCCCGGGATTCTTTTTTGTTTCAATATTCCTCTGCTTACATAGGACCAAATATCTCGGCATAAATCTGTTAAAATATTATTAGACCTTATAACGGAATGATAGCTTTCAACAATTGAATCATGTGGCTCTATTTGTGTTGTTATAAGATTAGGCTCAAGACCCATTGAAGAAACAAACTTTTTTGTAAACTGTAACCAGTTTACTTTTGGGTAAGCAATGGAGTGAGCAGCCCAAGTACCAGTTGCTCCACTAAATTTCCCTAAAAGAGTATGTTTTTTCATTTGAGAATGCTGTCTATTTAATCGATGAATAAATACTTTTATTTCTTTTCCAAATGTGGTTGGATTAGCAGACTGTCCATGTGTAAGAGATAGCATAGGTGTATTCGCAAATTGTTTACTGATAGTATTTAATTTTTTGATTACTTCATTGAGCTTTGGTAAGAACTCTTTTTTAAGTGCATCTTGCCACATTAAAGAATATGATAAATTGTTTATATCTTCCGAAGTAAGCGCGAAATGAATCCACGGGAAGATGCGTTTTTTGTTTATTTTTTCTAGTTTTTCTCTTATAAAGTATTCTACTGCTTTTACGTCATGATTTGTGGCTACTTCAATCGCTTTTACTCTACTCGAATCATCAATATTAAATGTGGTGTATATTTTTCGGAATTTTTGTTTATCATTGTCGGAAAAAGGCTTCAGTTCTTGAATTTCTTTCTCTAAAGAAAGTGAAATCAAATATTCAATTTCGATTTTAATTCTATATCTTATAAGTGCGTGTTCAGAAAAATAATCAGAAAGATTTTCTGTGCTTTTTGAATATCTCCCATCAAGAGGAGAGAGGGCCTTTAAGGGTTCAGGCACCAAAAATTCTTTTGACGGCTAGCGCGCAGTTTCCTGGGTCTACTACCGTCAATACTGGTGTTTGGCTTGGCATCTGGAGTGTGGAATGAATATTAACTAACATATCAGCCTTATCAGAGAAAGGGGGGCATCCTATTGTTGGGAACTCAGAGTTTGCAGCTACAAACCCAGATAAAGCATTAGATCGTCCGGCTATAGTAACATAGACAATGTCTTTCTTATTTTTATTGTCTTCTAATATCTCTAATACTTTTAAGGGTTGTTTATGCGCAGAAGCAGCATGTTGTTCCCATGAAATATTGTATTCGTCTAATTTGTCAGTGATTTTTTTAGCGTGAGGCTCATCAGATGTGGAGCCCATAATTAAAATTGTTTTCATTTAGTGTATTCTTTCAGGTTTTCTTTTATTCTTTCTGTTACAGCCTTATCTTTATCTGGAAAAGGAAAAACACTCCCAGTTATTGTTTCATATAAATAAATGTATCTACTAGATAATTCAATAACTAATTCATCTGGAGCCGCAGGTAGTTTTTTGTCATTATATGGATCGCAATTATCTATAAACCAAAGTCTAAGAAACTCTTTATCAATATTTTGAGGTTCTTTATTCTTAACTATAAGATCTTCATAGCTACTAGCGATCCAATAGCGACTGCTATCAGGAGTATGTATTTCATCAATAAGTAGAATGTTACCATCTTTATCCTTACCCATTTCGTACTTTGTATCTACTAAAATCATACCATGTTCTGCTGCTTTTTTTTGGCCAAACTCAAAAAGTTCTAATGCTTTTTTACTACAATAGTCCCAGTCTTGTTGAGTCATCCATTTCTCACTTACGATGTCTTCTGGAGAAATTGGCCTATCATGATCTTCTTCCTTTGTTGTAGGTGTAAGCATATTTTCTTTTAATTTTTGATTCTTAAATAATCCTTCTGGAAGAATATTACCACAATATTCACGATCACCATTATTATATACTGTCCATAGGGATGTGCTAGTGCTACCAGTTATGAACCCCCTCACAACAAATTCAATTGGAAAAACCTCGCATTTTTTTGCAATTATTACATTGGGGTCAGCAAGGTTTAAAATGTGATTGTCAATAATGTGTTTTGTCTCTTCAAACCACCAAGAGCTCGCTAGGTTTAAAACCTGACCCTTAAAAGGAATAGCTGCAAGAACTCGATCAAAAGCGCTCTGCCTATCTGTGGTGATTAAGGCAAGACTATCTCCAAGGTCATATTGGTCTCTAACCTTACCCTTTCTCTTTGGTATAGAACCTAAATCTGTTTCGGTTAGAGTATTGTTAAGCTCAGCCGAGATACGATCTTTATATTGGCTAACTGATTCTAAAACATTCATGCGATAGTGGGTTATGGAGTATGTTTGTATTTAAAATATCATTTAAAATAGATTCAAACTTAGCATTTTTTATAGTGATGTTCCAGACTACTCCACGTTTTAATTCTAATAGGTTTTCTATTTTAAATCTTTGTGTTAATGAATCAAATTTTTTCTGACAAAAAATGTCTTCTTTTTGACGGGTTAGTATTGAGTGAGTGTTTTTAGTGCTTGGTATTTTACTTAGATACTCTTTATTAGAATTAAATAATTCACCTGTGTTCTCAATTAGTTTTAAAACGTCTTTGGCATTTTTTAAATAGGCAATTTCCCAATGCTGCTGTTTTGTGATTAATACTTCAAACCCTCTTTTCTGCAGTGCATTTTGAACTGTAACTGCTTCATTATCTGTAATGATTAGATCAACAACCCAAGTCTTTGAGTTTTTATTTTTTATATAATGATTGATAGGTTTTTTATCGGATAGATAAGAAAGTTTCGCTTTATCAAGATGAACTTCTTTTTCAATATATTCTTTCATTGAAGAAAATAACTTATCACCAAAAGGGGTTCTTTCTGGGTGCGGCATCATTGCAAGTATATTGCCAGAAGTATTTGATATTGCAGCAAGATTGTAATCTGATCCATTTGGATTAATTGGAAACTCATTTGATGTTTCACCGCTTGAATCACAATATCTAAACACAGTCTGTCTATTTTGTTTTAATTCATCTAATAAAAGCGAGGGTATGATAAATCGTCCTTCTGCATGAGCAAAGGGGACGGTTATTACTTCTTTTTTTGTAAGGTGCATTGTGAAAGCGTTACTTTTTTTTGGTACTGAAAGTTTAAGGTTAGCCCATGAATTAAAATACCCAGTTCCTATTATTTGACCAGATACAATTCGTTTATTGTCTGCAAGAGCTACAGATATTTCATTATTTAATGTTCCAGGGACTAATCCAGACTCAACTAAAATTTGAGCACCATTACATATTCCAAATATTGGCTTTCCTTTTTCAGATTGATTTTTTAAAACATCCATTATTGGTTCAAGAGAGGCTACCACACCCGCCCGAGATCGGTCTTCAAATGAAAATCCGCCCGCAATTATATAACCATGACATGCTTGTATTGATTTTAAATCTGAGTTCCATAGAATTTCAATTGGATGCATTTTTGCTCGTTTGACGGCAAGGCATGTTTCTCTTTCTGTATTAGAGCCTGGGAATTGAACAACGCCAATATTTATTTTCATATACCTTAATTATAATAAATTTGTTTAGAAAGAAGACCAAACTTAATGATACAATACCTATTCAAAAATAAAAGTGTAAAACTAAAGCAACGATATCAAATATTTGTTTTTATTATTAAATTTTAGACACAATAAATTTATGATTATATATAATAGAACAAAGTACAGAGAACTTTCCCTTAAAAGTTATCAAAAAGAAAAACGAAGACTCCAAATTGAACTTTTAAAATTACAAGAGTGGGTTATAAAATCTGAAAAAAGGCTTGCTATTGTTTTTGAAGGTAGAGATGCTGCAGGGAAGGGAGCTACTATTAAAAGGTTTATAGAAAACCTAATCCCTAAAACGAAGAGAGTCGTTGAATTAGGCGTTCCTACCGCTAATCAGAATAAAATGTGGTTTAAAACGTATGATAAATTTCTGCCTCAAAAAGGTGAAATTGTATTTTTTGATAGATCCTGGTATACAAGGGGACTTATTCAACCTGCAATGGGATATTGTACAGATAGGCAATACAACTATTTTATGAAAAGAGTTAATGAATGGGAAAAGAAGCATGTTGATGATGGTCTTATACTAATAAAATTTTATCTTTCTGTGTCAAAAGAAAATCAGAAACAACGTTTTGCATTTAGGCAAAATAGCCCTCTTAAATATTGGAAGCTCAGTGTAAATGATTTAAAAGCTGCGAAAGAATGGGATTTGTTTACTCACTATAAAGAACAAGTTTTTGCTAACAGCGAACCAAACAACAATCCATGGGTAGTCATTAATTCTGATAATAAGATGATTGCCCGGTTGAATGCGATGAGATACGTTCTAGCTAACTGTAATTATAAAGGAAAAATAATTCTTAAAGATAAAAAGTGGTCAAAAGAAATTGAAGAGTATGACATAGCAGTAGATGGAGTAAAATTTAAAAACTTAACTAAAGAACAGTATGAACTGCTTTATAAATTAAAAGGAAGTACTTAATTGCCTTATCAAATAAAAGCAGCTGGTGGTGTAGTTATTAAAGGAAAAAGAATCCTTTTTATTAAAAAAAATGGACGCTGGGAATTTCCAAAAGGAAGATTAAAAAAAGGTGCTAAAAGAAAAAACACAGCGATAAGAGAGATTTGTGAAGAGACCGGAATAAAAAAAGAATATCTAAAAGTAGTGAAACCTCTAATTCCAACGCATAACAATATAAAGTTTAATGGAGAGACAGGTGTTAAAGAAACTTTTTGGTTCTTAGTTAAGTTTTCAGGCGATGTGAAAATGAAGCTGTATCCAGAAAAAAAAGAAGGTATAACAAAGTGCAAATGGTTAAGACTTAGTGAGGTCCCATCTAAAATAAAAGACAGTCGTTCTTTAGTTCATTATTTATGGAAATATGTTTTAAATGACCCTGATTTTAGAAAACATTTAAAATCTACTAAAAAATAATCTATTTTGGGTATATCTTTTTTAAATCTGAGACCTTTGTTTTTCGATTTATTTTTTATTCTTTATTGATTGATTCTTTTTCTTCTATAAGAATAAAATATTCATTTTCTAAATCACTAATTTCATTGAAATTATTTTTTAATAACTCATGATCACTAGTATTTTTAGGATTATTTATTATCATTTGCAAGTTATCGATGCTTTCTTCGATTTTTAAAAATCTTTTTTCAATCCAATTATTTCTGTTCCGAATTTTTTTAGCATCTTTATAACCATTTTTGTTCTTCTTTTTTTTATCAGTTTTTAATGGGTTTTTATCTTCATCTTTAATTCTATTTTTCCATTCGTAATAATCATAATTACCATTAAAAGTTTTAACTGTACCATTGCCTACTTCGCAGGTCATGTTAGTTACTTCATTTAAAAAATGCCGATCATGTGAAATACAGACGATTGAACCTTTAAAAAGTGATAAACTCCTCCCTAAAATTTTTCGACTGGTCATATCCAAGTGGTTTGTAGGCTCATCTAATAAAATTAAATGAGAAGGAGAAACTAGCATTCTTGCGAGGGCTAATCTCGCTTTCTCACCCCCAGAAAGAACTTTCACTAATTTTTCTATTTCATCTCCTGTAAACATAAAGCTGCCTAAATATGTTCTTGAGTCTGTATCATTCCAACCTTTTGTGACTTTTCTAAATGAATCATAAACTGTTTCATTTGGGTTTAAAATTTCTAATTGATGTTGAGCATAATAGCCTTTTAGAACACTCTCTCCGAATTGAACAGACCCGGCCGTTAATTTTTCAACCCCAGCTAACATTTTTAATAATGTTGATTTTCCGGCACCATTATGACCAACCAAACCGATTTTTTGACCTCTTTCAACTTCAAAATCAAGATTATTAAATACCTCTACGTTTTCGTAATGTTTTTTTATATTGATACAGCTCACTATTTTTAACGGTGATCTTTGTGGTTCTGGAATAAGTAAATTAATTTCTGATTTATCTTCAGTCGGGAGCTCAACTTTTTCTAGTTTATTTAATTTTTTTACACGGCTTTGTACTTGAGTAGCTTTTGTATTTTTTGACCTAAATCTTTCAATAAATCTTTCCGTGCTTTTTATTTCTTTTTGTTGGTTTTTATAAGCGTTTCTATGCTGATCTAACCTAATTTTTTTTTCTTTTATGTAATCAGAATAATTCCCATGATAAAGAGTTATATGTTTTAAATCTATTTCAATGATTTGATTAACTGAACGATCAAGAAAAGTTCGATCATGACTAATAATAATCATAGATCCTTTCCAACTAGCTAAGAAGCTTTCTAACCAAATTGCAGCATCTAAATCTAAATGATTAGTCGGCTCATCGAGGAAAAGAACATCTGGTTCTTTTAATAAAATAGCTGCTAAGGCTACTCTCATTCTCCAACCACCCGAAAAGGATTCTAACGGTTCTTTAAAGTCTTCTTTTTTAAATCCTAATCCACTTAATATTACTTCTCCTTTATTTTTTAATTCCCATCCCCCAAGAGAATCGAACTTATTTTGACATTCACCTAGCTTATTAACAAGTATCATATTCTCAGGGTCATTTTTAATCTTTTTTGAAAGATTATTCATTTCTTGTTCGGTTTCAATAGCTTCAGGAATAGATGCTAAAACTTCTTCTAAAATTGTTTTACCAGATCCTGCGATAATTTCTTGTTCTAAATAGCCTATTGTGATATTTTTTTCTTTTTTAACACTCCCTGAATCTGTGCTTTCTTTCCCCAGCATCATTTTTAGAAGAGTTGTTTTCCCTGAACCGTTTTGTCCGACCAGGCCGGCTCGGACACCTCGTTGCAATGATATATTTACATTAGAAAACAGGACACCATCCGGGTAAGATTTTGAAATATTTTCAAGTTGTATCATTTTCTAGTTATACCATAACGTAAATGAAGAATATCATCATATTTTTTATTAAACGAAGTAATGATATATCGGATAAAGAAACTTTATAATGTATTACCTAGATGCACGAACTTTATTTTGATCTTGAATTGCTATAGAACCACCACATAGTTCCAAGTGCAGCAAAAAAAGTTAGAGCAGTCACAACATTTGGAACTAGCCCTAGACTTAAACTTTGTATACCAACACTTGCAACAAGGGCTAATATAATTCCCATTAAAGATTCACCTGCTATAAGTCCGGACGAAAGAAGGACCCCACCTTGTAAAACATCATCTGGTTCTTTTCCGGATTTATCTTCTGCGAGAATAAAGTAAGCAATGAGCCCCCCAATAAGAATAGGCGTAGAAAGACCAAAGGGTAAATAAATTCCTACAGCAACAGGCATTAGATGTAACCTAAAAGTACTGTTTTTAGATTCTAAAAAAGAATCTCCTACGAGAAGAATAACGCCCAAAACTGATCCAATAGCGACCATGTCCCAAGGCAAAACTCCATCGCCAAAAAAACCGTTAGCAAGACTCGCAAAAAGACCTGCTTGCGGAGCAGCTAATTCCCGACCACCTATTCCACCGGGAGTGTTTTCATGTAGTAGTTGCATTATCGGAGCCATTACTAAAGAAGCAACAGCAACACCAGCAATTTGCATTATCTGTTGCCTGTAAGGACTCGCACCTACTATTTGGCCCGTTTTTAAATCATTACAAACATCACCTGAAGTGCAAGCTGCGCAACATACTATTGCGGCGACACCAAGAGTTGCAACCATGCCTTCTGTACCGGAAAAGCCAAAAACATAAAGCATTCCGCCTGTGAACAGTACTGCTGTTATTGTCATTCCAGATACAGGAGAATTAGAATTTCCGACAAGACCAACAATATATGAAGCTACGGCAGTAAAAAAGAATGCCATTATTATCATAATTACAGTAGTAACAGCGGTAATAGCAATATTATTTGTTATATGATAGTAAACACCAGCAACGAGTATAATCGCAATCCCTGAAAAAATATTAATTGCTTTTGCTGGGATATCTCTTTGATGAAGCGGTGTATTTTTTTGCCTACTGCCTATTTGGCTATCTCTCAAGACTTTAATTGCCTCTACTAATCCTTTTCGAACTTTAAAAATAGAAGAGATGCCTCCAATAACCATTGCGCCGACTCCAATATATCTTATTTTTGTTGACCAAAGGCTCCAAGCTCCCTCAACTGGATCAGCGGCATGCTCTAGTCCGTGCCCCAAAAGTGGAATTCCAATAAGCCATCCAATTACGCCTCCAATAAAAATAAGCACAGCAACATTTAATCTTATAATAAAACCAACGGCTAAAAGAGCAGGGGAGATGTCTGCACCAAAGAAAAAGATTCTATTCCCGCTCAAAAAAGCATTTTCAAGGTTGCCTTTTAATATGCCTACAAAGGAGATAAGTCCTTTAAAAGCACTACCTAGGAGTGCTCCTTTGACTACTGACATTGCATTGTTTGAACCACTCGTTTCCTGTCCTGCCTCAAGAACAGAGGCGCAAGCCACTCCTTCTGGATATTGTAGGTTGTCTTCATTAGAAACAATGAATACTTGTCTCATTGGAATCATAAATAATATGCCTAATAATCCTCCCGTAAAAGCAATGACTGTTGTTAGAATCATATCAAATTCTTTCCATACACCAATGATAATTAATGCAGGCATTGTAAAAATAATCCCCGCAGCAAGTGATTCTCCCGCTGACGCTGCTGTTTGAATTTGATTTGCTTCTAAAATTGAACCCCCAAGTGATTGCCCTTTTAGATTTCTAACTGCTCTAAGAATCAGCATTCCTACGACTGCTGCAGGAATTGATGCTGAAACGGTCATGCCAGCTTTTAGGCCAAGATATACATTTGCTGAACCCATTACGACAGAAAGCATTAACCCGATAATAATTACTTTAAGGTTTAGTTCAGGTACTTCAATTGATTTATTTGACATAATAATGCTTTCTCCTAAAAATTTAATTTAAATCCAAGAAATGAGTGTTATAAATAAGTTACAATATTATTACCCTTAACAACTTTTCCTATTTCGAATACTGGGGTTATAGTATTTAGAATTTTTGAAATACTATTTAATGATTGTTGATCAACGATAAAAACCATTCCGATTCCCATATTAAAGGCTCTATACATTTCTTCATTGTCAATATTTCCTAGTTCTTTTAACGTTTCAAAAATTGGAAGACTTGGCCACGAACCTACATTAATATTAACTGCACACCCTTTTGGGAGTATTCGTGGAATATTTTCTGTTAAACCACCCCCAGTAATGTGAGCTATCCCTTTTATGGTTACTCCCATATCTAAAGTTTTAAATACGTGATTAGTGTAGTTAATATGTGGTCTTAATAAAGTTTCACCAATTGTACTACCAAGCGTTTCTAAGTAAGTATTAACGTCATATTTTTTACTTTCAAAAAAAACCTTTCTTGCTAATGAATAGCCATTTGTATGTAAACCATTTGATGGTAGTCCAATAAGGATATCTCCTTGGGATATCTTATTACCTGTAATTATTTTATTTTTATCAACTACTCCAGTTATTATTCCAACAAGGTCATGCTCTCCAGGGAGATAGGTGTCTGGCATTTCTGCTGTTTCACCACCAACTAATGATACACCTGTTTCTTTGCATGCTTTTGTCATGCCTTCAACAAGCTCAGATATAATTTCAGGGTTCAACTTATCATTGGCTATATAATCTAAAAAGGTTACCGGTTTTGCTCCCATTACTAAAATATCATTTGCACAAGCACTAACCAGGTCTATTCCAATAGTGTTATATTTTTTCATTTTTCGGGCAATGATTGTCTTCGTTCCAACGCCATCAATACTTTGGACCATGACTGGGTTTTGGTAATCTGAAATAATATTTTTTAAACTAAAAAGTGAGCCAAAACTTCCGATACCTGTAAGAACTTCTTTTGAATGAGTACTTTTAACCTTTTCTTTAATTAAATCTACAGCTTTGTTTCCTGCATCAATGTCAACACCTGCGGATTTATAATCTATTTTTTTTTCGTTCATTACTTGATCTTATTTCTAAGGCCATTAAGCCACAGATCTTTTGCTTCTTCAATATTTAAATGAATTTTATTATTAATAAGTATTTCATCTATTTCTGAGGTTTTTCCTATAAGGTAAAAATCTACATTGTGATTTTTAAAGATGTGTTTTAATCTTTCTATATTCGAATCAATAACCTCGACTAAGAAGCCCCCTGTTTCAGAAAACAATAGTTTTTCTTGAGCAAGGTCTCCTGGAATATTAACAACACAACCGATGTCATTTCCAAATGACATCTCAGATAATGCAACAGCAACACCGCCATCAGAAATATCATGACATGATTGTATAAGGTTGTTATCAATAGAGTCGGTAATTGCATTAATTTGATTTTTAACTTCTTCTAATTTTGGTTTTGGTACATTTGCCCCAAGTTCATCATAAAGACTGTAATAAAGACTGCCACCTAATTCATCTTTTCTACTACCTACCATAATAATATTTGATTTGGATATTTTGAAAGACATTGTAATAGCTTTTTCAACATTAACTAATTTTCCTAAACAGCTAACAATAGGGCTTGGTGGAATAGCGCCAGATTTTGATTCGTTATAAAAACTCACATTTCCTGCAATAATTGGAATAGGCGATTCAGGGTGCTCTTTTAACTTAATGCCTTTACACGCATCAGATACTCCCTTCACGGCTTCAACAAACTCCCACATTTGATGAGGTTTTTCAGGGTTACCAAAACATAAACAATCAGAAATTGCATGCGGTGATGCTCCAACAGCGGCAACATTTCTCATCGCTTCAATTGCCGCATTCATTCCACCCAAATAAGGATTTATTTTACTTTGGTTTGGATTGTGGTCTGTTGAAAGTGCAATACCTACTTTTCGTATTTCTTCTGGATAATCATCACTATTAAAAGGAGACATAACTCCCGCATCGCTCATTCCAGATTCATGGATAGTTCTTCCTTGAACTTGCTTGTCATAAGATTCATATACGACACTTCTTGAAGCAATGTTTTCATGAGACAACATTATTTTCAACGTTTCATTAAAGTTCTCAGGGGGTGTAATTATTGGTTCTTCAAATTTATATTTTGGGTTTTTGTACTCTCTTTCATAAAGAAATCCTTTAGTAACTTTTTCTGCTAGAGCATCAACAATTTTTTCACCATTATTATGAACAATATATTTTTTATTATCTCGAATTTTTCCAATTACCGATGCCTTAGCACCTGATGAAACTGCTGGCAAGTCAAACGTTGTGTTATAATGTGACAATATTTTTTCCGTTAGAGATGGGGGAGAGACCCACATAAATCTTTCTTGAGTTTCTGAGCATAAATAAACACTAGGGTGTAAACCTTCCATTCCAATGTGGACTTTATCAAGCCAGACCTCGGAGCCATACCCAGATGTTTCTGCTAACTCAACGCTTGCACAGGCAACACCTCCTGCACCCAGGTCTTTAAATCCAACGTTATCGCATAAATTATTATCTTGGAGATATTTGAATAAAGCATAGGTTGACTTTAAAAGGTGTCTTTCTAAAAAAGCATTTGGTTCTTGGACGGCGCCTTTGTTTTGTTCTTTTTTTTCTTCCTCAAGTTCTAACGATGCAAAACTTGCACCTCCAAACCCACTGTTATCTGTTGGCTTTCCTAATAAAATGAGGTCGTAATTATTTGAATTTTTTGGAGCATAAGAATGAATGATATGATCTTCTCTTACAATTCCTAGTGTAACTAGCGTGACTAAGCAATTATCATTGTATCCATTATTATAATAAATATCTCCTCCAATATTTGGCACTCCCAATGGGTTTCCATAACCGGCAACGCCAGCTACTACGCCATCATGTATCCATTTTGTTTTGTTACTTTTTATATCACCAAATCTAAAAGAATCTGAACAGGCAATGACTTCAGCTCCCATACACAAAACGTCTCGGACATTACCACCAACCCCAGTTGCTGCTCCTTCATAAGGTACAATTTGGGAGGGGTGATTATGAGATTCGTGGCTCATAACTATACACCAGCGTTTTCCATCATTATCTTTTGCAATTGAAACGACGCCGGCATCTTCTTTTGCACCTAGGACGACATCTGGACCATCTGTTACAAATTGTTTTAAATGGTTGCGGCTACTTTTATATGAACAGTGTTCGGACCCTTGAATAGAAAATAATACTAACTCTGCTAGTGAGGGTGGTCGCCCAAGCATTTCGTCTTGAATTTTTTTCCCCTCTTCAGGAGTGAGAGCTATGTTTAGTTCAGAAAGTGTTTTCTTTATCTGGCTATTATCTAACCCTGAAAGATCAATCGTTTCTCTAGTGAAACTCATTAATCAGCGTATGATAGTTTCATGCCTTTGTGGGCCCATAGAAATAATTGTGATTTTGCAATCAACTTGTTCTTCAATGTATTTAACATAGTCTCGTAATGTTTGAGGTAGGGCATCAAAACCTTTTTCAATCATATCGGGTGTTAATTCGCCCCAACCTTTAAGAGTTTTGTAAAGTGGTTTACTTTCTCTGAATTCCGAAAGAGAAGCTGGTATTTCTTTTATTGTTTTATTTCCAACTTTATAGGCATAGCAAACTGGAATATTTTTAAACCCTGATAAAATGTCAAGTTTTGTAAGTGCAATTTCTGTAAGGCCGTTTGTCCTTACAGCTTGACGAACTTGTACTAGGTCAAGCCACCCAACCCGCCTTGGCCTTCCTGTTGTTGTACCATATTCACCGCCTTTATCTCGAAGCGCTTTAGCATCGCTCTCGTCAAGTTCGGTGGGTAGAGGCGATTGACCTACCCGGCTAAGATAAGCTTTGGTTACGCCAATAATTCTATTTATTGTACGAAAACTAACTCCAGACCCTGAAGATATATGTCCAGCAACAGTATTGCTGCTAGTAGTATGCGGATATATACCATGATCAACATCAAGACTTATGCCCTGCGCACCTTCAAATAAAATCGATTCACCCTTTTTGTGTGCATTGTAGAGGTCAACAGAAATATCCGAAATGTAAGGAGCTAAAAACTTTCCAAAATCAATATAGTCTCTATATATTTTTTCTTTATCAAGTTCAGAAGAGTGCCCAAATGCTTTGATAATTGTTTGATTGAAAGCAAAAGCTTTTTCAAGTTTTTCCCTGAAAATATCTGGCTCCAAAATATCAATAATTCTGATGCCATGGCGGTACATTTTATCACCATATACGGGAGCAATTCCGCGCTTGGTACTACCCGCAGCGAGCTTTCCTTGATATTCGGTTAGTGCAATATCCATTTCAATATGGTAAGGCATAATTACATGTGCTCTGTCACTTACTTTTAGATTTGGGTTAACCCCTTTTTCTTGTAAATATTTTATCTCTTTTATCAAAGCGGCTGGGTCAACAACAACACCATTGCCTATAATACTAATGGGGTGATCATACAAAACGCCAGAAGGGATTAAATGTAATTTATAGGTATCGCCTTCAACTATGACGGTATGGCCAGCATTGTTTCCACCATGAAAGCGCACAACATAATCGGCCTCCCCAGCAAAGAAATCAGTTATTTTCCCCTTGCCTTCATCGCCCCATTGAGCGCCAACAATAACCGTTATTTTTGAGGATTTAATGGGCATAATATTTCTAAGTGTTTTATTGTTATGTTATAAAAATTATGAAATTTTTGTTAAAACATCATTGAAGATTAATCAAACTGAAACATCAATTAAAGTTCTATTAATGTGGTTTTTGAGATTCTTTATCATAACCAGCCTTTTTTTTTGCCCAATCTAATAGCCTTTTAATTGGGGGGAAATAGTCAGCAAGAATTATTAAACCGGGAATGCCGAAAAGCCATCCTTGGAAAATTGGAATCAATCCACCAATTGCTCCAATGAGAACTAATATAATCCCTAGGGCAATACGAAATGTGTGCTTCATAGATTTCAACCAGTTAATTATTAGATGAAATTAATAAAAATTTACTTATTAACCTCGTGCTCTTGTTTTCTTGCTAAGCAATTTTTAACCATATAGTTATATTCGAGCTAATAAAAATAAAGATAAAACACAATGGGGTTTCACAGATTAAAATATAAGAAAAAGAAGGCTCAAGAGATGATAGGCCTTTCTGCTCAACTTTTGAATGTTATGATGAGTAGGAGGAGTGTTCGCGGTTTTTCTAGTGAAAATATTCCCGATATAGTTTTAGAAAATGTTATGAGAACAGCAATGAGCGCACCTTCTGGAGCAAACAAAGAGCCCTGGCAATTTGCTATTGTTAAAGATAAAAATATAAAAAGTAAGATTAGAAAAGCTGCAGAAGTAGAAGAAAAAAATTTTTATAAAGAAAGAGCAACAGAAGAATGGCTTAAGGATTTAAATAAATTTGCAACGGATTGGAGAAAGCCTTTTCTTGAGAAAGCACCAGCGTTAATAGTTGTTTTTAGGCAAAGTTATGATAATAGTGGAAGAGCGAAAAGGAAGAACTACTACGTTGGGGAATCTGTAGGAATCGCATCAGGATTTTTAATTACAGCTTTACACAATGCAGGGCTAGTCTCTTTGACTCACACACCAAGCCCGATGGGTTTTTTAGAGAAAATTCTTGATAGACCAACTAATGAAAAAGCTTTTTTACTTATTCCAGTGGGATATCCTGAACCAAATACCCAGGTCCCAATTTTAAAAAAGCGATCATATAAAGATACGGTGAGGGTTTACTAACATGATAAAAATTTTTGTTACTGGTGGAACGTTTGATAAGGACTATGATGAAAAAAACGGAAAACTATATTTTAAAGATACGCACATGAGCGAAATACTAAACCTTGGGCGATCAAAAGTTGAAGTTAATATCAAAACCCTAATGATGATTGATAGCCTAGACATGAAAGACAGTGATCGAAAATTAATCATCGATAGTTGCAAAGCCTCTATTGAAAAAAACATTATAATCACACATGGTACGGATACTATGACCGAAACTGCAAATAAACTTGGAGAAAAAAATCTTAATAAAACAATTGTCCTGACTGGAGCAATGATACCTTATAAGTTTGGGACATCTGACGGTTTATTTAATATTGCTAGCGCTTTAGCGTATGTCCAAACATTGTCACATGGTGTCTATGTAGCAATGAACGGTAGAGTTTTTACGTATGATAACGTAATAAAAAACAAAGAAACCGGTGTATTTGAGGACATAAGATGAATGATGTAAGGATATATCATAATCCGAGGTGTAGCAAAAGTAAAAAAACTTTGCAAATCATAAGAGATCGCGGAATTGAGCCAGAGGTAATCGAATATTTAAAAAAACCACCGACAGAAGATGAATTACAAAAAATATCTAAGCTACTCGGTTTAGAACCAAAGGGGTTTGTTAGAAAAAACGAGGCTGAGTTTAAAGAAAATGGACTATCAGATAAGCTTAATGATAACAAAGAGAAGTTCCGGCTAATGAGTGAGTTCCCGAAAGTCATCGAAAGACCAATTGTGGTTTCAGATAAGGGAGCTGTTATTGGCAGGCCACCTGAAAATGTGTTGAAGCTTTTAAGCTAATTTTATCCTCTACACATATAATTGTGTAAAAAAGGTCAAAAAAAATACAAAATTAACCTTGACAATGATTGTCTGCACCGGTTATGTTTATTGTACATGTTCTTGGGGTGATGTGGTCAGATATTCATTATCTGTACAATAATAGGAGATAAAAAAGTTTTATAGTTAAAGCTTTTATGCTCTAGTCCTCTAAGAAATAAAATTTTTTTTTAAATGTAAATTGGAGACAGAAAAATGAGAAAAATCTCAAAAATAGTCGCAATCTCTTTGTTAATGTCTTTTGCGATTTCGCAAACGACTGGTAAGATAAGAGGGAAAGTAACTTCAGCAGATGGTCAACCACTTGCTGGTGCTAACGTTATCGTGGATGGTACAACAAAAGGTGCTGCTACTGATGGTGACGGTAGTTATACAATCTTGAACGTTGAGGCTGGGACATATAGTGTTACCGCAACATATATTGGTTATCAGAGTAGTTCTTAATCTAATATTTCTATTAAGGTTAATTTAACTACTCCTCTGAGTTTCGCAATGCAAACCTCAGCAGTAGAGGGTGAAGTTGTAACTATTGTAGGAGAAAAAAGATTAATAGAGCCAAGTGCTACAAATTCCGTTCGCTCTGTAAGTTCTGAAGAAATTCAAAATTCTGCGTCTAGAAGTGTTACTGGTATGTTGGACATGCAGGCAGGTGTTAATATCACAAACGGAAGGTTGTCTATTCGTGGTAGTAGGGCTGAAGAGGTTGCATATACACTTGATGGTGCTTCCATTACTGACGTAGTTAATACTGGAAGAGATGTTTCAGCTATTCCTGAAGCTCTTGCGGAAATATCTGTTGAGTCTGGTGGTTTTGGCGCTCATATTGGTGGTGCAAATTCAGGTGTAGTAAGACAAACTTTAAAAACTGGTGGTAGCGAAGTTGTAGGTTCTGCTCGTTTTGAAACGGGTGACTATGGTCATACCGATCTTACTGCAACTGTTGGCGTACCAATTGGTGATAAAATCAAAACGTTTATTGCGCTTCGTAGTAATCATGTTGATGATTGGAATCCTACTTACTATAAAGACTTTTCAATCAATAATGGTCAAAAACTTGAAAGCACAGTTTCTGGAAGTACACCAGATGGTGATTCAATTGCTGTAAATTTTAATTCAGGCGGTAAAGATGGTGTTGCTCACCGTGCGCAAGATATTCTACAGATTAATGCAACGGCGACAGTTGACCTTGGGCCATTAAATCTTCGTTTATCAACAGTCGTTGATAATAATACTTATGAAAGTAATAGTCTTCCAATTTATTATATGTTTAATAATGCAAGACTTCCAAAATCTGAGCGCAAGCTTTCAATGTATAATGCAAGAGCAAATTATTTTCTCAACCCTAACATGCTATTATCTGCTGGTGTTAGTACGTTTACTCGGACCTTTGAATCTTATGATGATGGCATGGGAAAACCAGGTGGACTTGGAGATGCTTTAGGTTATTATGATTCAACTTCAATTGCTGCTGCTGGTCTTGATGCTTCTTATTGGGCTGGAGGAAATACTGAATATGCTACTCCTGGGGCAACCTATAATTCTCCAGGTGAATATTATGTAGCAAATACATTTGCATTTGCTCGGCCTGGCGATATCACAACTGGTTGGAATAAAAATGAGCGCACGTCTTTTGGCTTTGATGCTGGATTGACTTGGCAAAGAGGGGATCATGAGATCCGCGCTGGTTTTGACTACAAAAAATATACATATCGTAAATACCAATTAAGTACTTCAGCTATGTACAACATAAACAAAGGTATTGCTGATGGTAATTACACTCGTGAACAAGCTGCTAGCGGAGATAATGTAACGGTAACGAATGCACTTTCTCTTTACAATAGAAATGGGCAAATAGGTTATGATGACTACGGTAACGAATCCGATAACGGTTTTGATGGTCCTCGTGAACCAACAGTGAATTCACTTTATATTAATGATAAATTTGAATCTGGTGACTTGGTAATCAGCGCCGGTGTTCGTCTTGATAACTTTATGATGGATGATTTCAAAATGAAAGACCCTGCAAATCCAGGTTGGGATCAATCTAATCAAGGAATTATAGCAGATCAGTTCGAAGAGTCAGAAACAAAGAGCGTTTTGCAGCCACGTATTGGTTTAGCGTTCCCTGTGTCTGATCAAATGGTTTTTCATTTGCAGTATGGTAAGTTTGCTCAGATGCCAGAACTAGACCTTCCGTATGCTTCTACCAGATACATGCATTTGGTCTTTGGTGGTCAGAACTACACTCCTGATCCAATGGGGTTTGATCTTGATCCAATTGAAACAACACAATATGAAGTTGGTATGAGCTATCAGTTCTTGCCTTCTGCTGCTATAGATGTAACGGCGTTTGCTAAAAACACTACAGGGCAGATTGTTGTTGGGAAAAACGATGCTGTTGAGATCAACAATACTTATGGTGTAGTTCAAGATGCTTTTTACTATAAAAATGGTGACTTTACAACTGTTAATGGTTTTGAGTTTACTCTTAGAACTAGAAGAGTTAGTAATTTGCAAACATATGCATCTTACACCTGGTCTGACGCTAGGGGCATTAACTCAGATCCAAACACTGGAGCTGGTAACCTTGCACAGGATCTATTGAGTCCTCCGCCATTAATGATATCGCCACTTTACTACCATAATAAACATCGTGGTGCAGTTGCCTTAGATTATCGCTTTGGTGCAGATGAAGGTATTTTAAGTGGTCTTGGCGTGAATTTAGAATACAAGTTTAATAGTGGACATCCTTATACGTTAAGTGATGGTGGCATGGGCCAGAGAGCTGCAGATGGTGGAGCTATTTTAGAAGATGCTCGTTCTCGTGAGCCTCAAGAGTCAGTTGGTGGGTCTACCACTCCTTGGCAATATTATTCTAACTTGAAAGTTGATTATAAAATGTCTCTTGGCGGAGTTGGCGTTACGCTTTTTGCCTATGTAGATAATTTATTTGATACTAAAAATGTAATTAATGTCTACTCTAGGTCTGGTAATGCGTATGATGATGGTTTCTTAACAGATCCAGCATTAAGCTCTGAGATTGTAGCTGCGAACGGACAAACGTATGTTGATCTATATCGTAATGTAAATCTTGAAAACAGACAGCACTACATGACAGACTTTGGTTATGACGTTTTCGCAACACCACAAATTGTTAAAATGGGTGTTTCCGTTAATTTCTAATCTGTTGATTGGATAGAAAATAATTAAAAATAAAGAAAAGGGTATAGAAACCATGAAAAAGAAGAATCTAAAACTAATAGTTGCTAGTTCTGTATTTCTTGTTTCGGGCTTATTTGCAAAAGAATTAGTCCCAGGCAATGCAAGTGCAAAATCAACGATGAGAGTAATGGAAAATCAAAGTCCAGGAATCTCAGTGTTAAACATTAATAATATGGCTTACTGGATTGGTAAGGACGGTGCATATACGACTGCTGGTAGTCCAAATGGTACTATGGCTGACTATCCTATTTTCACAGGTGGCTTTATATATGCTGATGGAATGTTGTGGGGTGCTAAAGTAAAAGGCGATGGTCTTGGTGATGAAGTTAGAGTAGGTGGTTCTACTTACAATCATGGAATGAAGGCTGGTAGAATTATCACCGATGCATCAGGAAATGTTTTAGGTTCAGATGACCCAGCAAACAACCATGTCTGGCGTGTAAGAACAGATTGGGCAACAGCAGATTTATCTGTTGATGCAGCAAATTATTATGGTCTTGCAGTTGCTGATGTTTCGGCTGCTCAAGTTGCTGTTGTTAAAGGGCAGTATGAGTATGATTGGATGAATTGGCCTGCAGCGTGGGGAGCTCCATATCATGATATGGATGGCAATCTTAGTTATGATGCTGCTATTGATGTTCCAGGTTATCCTGGGGCTGACCAAACAATGTGGACAGTTGCAAACGATGTACCACTCATAGTAAATGAAGCTGGAGATAGTACTGGTTTTTTATCAACTGCTCCGAATTTATATGGTTCTGATCCAATTGGTATAGAATTGCAAATTACAATGTGGGGTTACGCTTTTGGTGCTAGTGATCCATTAGGTAATAATATTTTTAAAGAAGCTAAAATGAAGTATATGGGTCTTCCTGCGATGGACAGCACACAAGTTGGCGTTTCTGGTTTTACAGGTACAACTGCTGGTGCTATTCTGGATTCTCTATATTTTACTCAGTGGTCAGATCCAGATTTAGGTACTTATACTGATGATTATGTTGGTTCTGATGTTGATCTTTCATTCGGGTATGTTTACAATGGTAATAGGCTAGATGGAGTGTTCAATGGCATTTTCAACTTACCTGTACCAGCTGGTGGATATGATTTCTTACAAGGTCCTGCTGATAATATGGATATTAATGAAGACGGAGATTCAACGGAATTTTTAGGAATGACTTCTTTCGCTTACTTTGGAGCGGGTTCAGCAATTAGCGATCCAGACCTATCTTCTTACGAGGGTACTTTACAATGGTATAATTTAATGGAAGGTTTTTTACCTAGACCTGCATATCCAACACAGATTCCATTTTCTGATCCATCAACAGGTTTAGAAACTAAATATGCGCTTTCAGGAGACCCAACCAGTGGTTCTGGCTGGATTGATGGTGTACAGCTTCCTCCTGGGGATAGAAGAATGGTCATGAATACCGGTCCTTTTCAATTAAAAGTTGGAGACGAAGCAAAAGTTGTTTTAGGTATTGCTGGTGGTATGGGACTTGATAATGTTTCTTCAGTTTCTGTTGCAAAATTTCATGATCAATATGGTCAGTATGCCTATGATCAAGGTTTTAGCTTGCCTAGTGCGCCTTCCTCACCTTCAGTTTCTACAATTGAAATGGATGGTATGGTTGGTTTAGACTGGGGTTCTTCTAGTGCTTCTGTGTCATCTACAGAAGAGACTATTAGTGCAGGATTTGAGTTTGAAGGTTATGTTGTTTATCAATTGCCTTCTGCGTCTTCGCCTTTAAGTGAGGCAGTTAAAGTTGCGACATATGATAAGGTTAATTTAATCCAAAATATTTTAGACCCATCTATTGATCCAACTACAGGTTTGGTTGTAGATGCGCCTAAGCAAACAGGTACAGATTCAGGAGTCCAAAGATTCTTTGAAACAGACTATGATGAAGTTCGTGGACGTCCTTTGTCGAATGGTATTACATATCATTTTGCAGTTACCGCTTACAGTTATTTGTCTGCAAACGATGGAAGTCCGTTTAAAACACTAGAGTCTGGCGAAACTAGAATCGCTGTTACACCGAGAACAAGTAATCCTGGTGAAACGGTATATAGTGAAATGAGCTCAGATATTGACATAGTTCATGGTGGAACTGCAAATGCATCTGTAGGAGTTACCGTTCTTAATCCATCTGCATTAAAAGATGAATCATATAAGGTAACTTTTGATACTCAAGTATTTGCTCGTGATATTAATGGAGTTTGGAATAAAGTAGTTTCTAGAAGTGCCGCAAGTGTTTCTGATGCGACAGATTGTGGAGGTTCTACAATTATGGCAACAGCCTATGCTTCATCAACAGTAGGTACAATTGACCTAGTATTAGATTTCACCTTAGCTTGTGCAGATGGTGCATGGATTGATGGTATTCAAATGACATTTCCTACAGGATTCGCATCTATGGTAAACAGCTATGCTGTCACTGGTGTTGGAAACATTTGTTCTTATGGTGCTGCCTCAGGTCAGGATTGTGAGAATAGTGAGGGTTCTTGGACAGGCGATGTTTTATTGTATGGTCATGATAAACGCACTGGTTTTGGTGCGTTCGAATCTAATAATACGTTCACTGTAAATTATACTCCTTCAGACGCTGGGACATGGGACCTACCAATGGATATTGGTTTTGTAATTTACGATGATTATTATACAGACGTGAATTCAGATGGCATTGGTACGGCGATAGCGTCTGGCCAAAACTTTGAACAGAAAACAGAATACCATTGGAATCTTTCTACCGCTTCAGGTAGTGTTTTGTTAGAAGATCAAACTTTTCTTGGTGGCGCAGACCTTTATGGTGGTGCTAGCGTAGATAGTAAATCTTCTCTACATTACAACACAGCAGCTGCTGTTACAATTGATGGATTCCAAGTCAACGTTGAAGGTGGTTACGATTCACCTACAGACTTTTTTGGATATGATATTGTAAGAGATGCTGACAACGCAGCACTTTATGGTGCGTCTACTTGGGACATGACTTCTTATATGCAGCAAGGTTGGGGTTTAACTGCAAAAGCGACTGATACCTATGGAAATGGTCTAACATCTGTTGATTATTTACAACGTGATATTGAAGTTAGATGGGTTGGTGAATTTGTTGACGAGCCGACTACAACAGATGCTGGTGTTGTCTATTATGGTGCTGATACTAATTTACCTCACTCTTACGCTTGGTTAGATGGAACAAGATCAGGTGCTATAGAAGATCACCCAGATGCTGGAAACCCAGGAGATGGTACTCCATTTAGAGTCGCGGTTCCTTTCGAAGTCTGGGATATAGAACATCCAGATGGTCCACAGCAAATTGATATGTTCATCTATGATAGGTTACAAAGTTATGATGATGGTGATACTGTTTATGTATTTAACCCATTTGATCGTATGTATACTCATTTTCTACAACATGCATATCAACTAGATGGACAGTACGTAGATGGACCAACCGGATTACCAGCTGATTGGTTAACATGGAACGTTGTTTGGTGGGATGCGCAATTTAACCAAGGTGATGTAGTTAAGTTTAAATATGCTAACCCTATCCAAGCTGGTGTTGATGAATTTAGTTTTACCACAAAAGCAAGCATGACTGCTGCTTCTAATGATGTTTCTGAAGTAAGTGTATATCCAAACCCTTACTATGGAACACATGAATTAGAAGGAAGTCGTGCTGACAAATATGTTTCGTTCAACCACTTACCGGTTGAAGCAAAAATAGATATCTACTCTATTGGTGGAGTATTTGTTAGAAGCATAGATAAAGATGATGCAACACAATTTGCAAAATGGGATTTAAAAAACCAGTATGGTTATCCTGTCGCAAGTGGAATGTATGTAGCGCGAATTAAATCAGGTGGTGAAGAAAAAATCTTAAAGATGGCTCTTGTGCAAGAAACACAAGTCCTGAAATATTATTAATCATCATTTAAACGGAGAGAAAAATGAAAAAATATATAATTACAAGTGTAATAATTATAGCAATTAGCTCCTTAGGTTTAGGACAGAGCTCTCGTATGGGTTCTGCTTCTTCTACCCAGCTACTTGTTGTGCCTAGTGCTAAACACCTATCTGGTGGTGGCGCTGCAGCAACAGCTACTGGAATGGATGCTACATTTTGGAACCCTGCTGGACTTGCTATGAGCGAAAATAGTATTGATGCTATTTTTTCCAATCGCCAGTATTTTGCAGATATCGAGAACAGCTTCTTTGGAGTTGCTACTGATATAGGTTCGTACAAGATGGGTGTAACAGTAAGATCTTTTAATATGGGTGATATTAATGAGACAACCGTTTTCTTCCCTGATGGAACTGGTCAGGTGTTTACGCCTAACTTTTCTATTTTAGGAGGTACTATTTCTAAGAAACTTTCAGACAACACAAGTGTTGGTATGAACGTTAATTACATTAGAGAGGGTTTTGGTAGGGTTACTGCTTCTGGGATGGCCTTTGACTTGGGAGTTCAATATAAAGGACTACTTGGCAGAGAAAACTTAGATGTTGGCTTTACTCTAAAAAACTTTGGAAGCCCTGTTAAATATGATGGTCCTGGACTAGGTGTATTTGCAGAACCTTCAGACGCGGATCGTCCAACTGAATATTATAAACTTGATGCGGCAGCTTTCGATCTTCCTTTCACTTTTGATATGGCTATTTCTTACAAAGTTGCAGGAGCAGACGTTGGAGCTACTTATACGAGTAACTACTACTCAACAGATGAGTTAAAGCTTACAGTTGGCTATCAAATGTTAGGTATCGGTTCTATCGGTGTTGGTTTACAAACTTCTGGTGCTGCTCAAGAAATAGATGCTGCAGATAGTGATTGGTACACAAACCCTTCAGACGGTGTTTCATTTGGTGCTTCGGTCGATATGTCTAGATTTGTTGGAATGAATATGAGTGTAGATTACTCTATGCTTCCAATGGGCGACTTTGGTACTAATTCTGTATTAGCACTTAGAGTAGCTTTTTAGTAAATATTAGTACTATTTATTTTTATAAAAGGGCAGATATTTCTGCCCTTTTTTTATGCAAAATTTTATAGCCTACATATTATTTATTTTAGTTTTACAATCTCTTTTGTTTTGTGAAGCTTCTTCGGGGTTAGTTTTATTTTCTCAAAGCCAAGGGCAGGGGCCGTCAAAAACTATCCTGATAAACAACTGGTCTCAACAAGTTAATATATGGAATCATACTAAAAGTGCAATTGGTGTTCCATACATGAACCGTGATGGTTCCATTATTTTACAACTTAAATCATCTGATCATTATTTCGGAAATACACGTGGACCAGTAGGAGGGATATTCAAAAAATTAGCTTATACTGGTGATACAAAATGGGAGTTTAATTTTTTTAATGAAAATTTTCATCCTCATCATGATTTTGAAATATTACCAAATGGTAATATTTTAACTATTGGCTGGGAAAAAAAATCGTATTCTGATGGAATAAGTGCAGGAAGGGTAAATATTGAAAATGAAATTTGGCCTTTAGTTATTCACGAAATTAAACCGCCAACTAGCGGTGATTTTGAAATAATATGGAAGTGGCACATATGGGATCACCTTATTCAAGATCAAGATTCTACTTTAAATAATTATGGTACTATTAAGAATCATCCAGAATTAATAAATATAAATATTGGTGGTTTTACCAATCCAAACGAAGGTGATTGGCTTCATACAAACGCAATCGCTTATAACGAACAACTTGATCAAATTATTATTTCTTCTAAGCACTTAAATGAGATATTAATCATTGATCACAGTACTACATCAGAAGAAGCGAGTCAACATACTGGAGGTAATAGTAATAAAGGGGGTGATATACTATATAGGTGGGGTAACCCAATCAATTATGGAAGAGGAACTTCTAATGAAAAAAAATTAAACGCACAGCATGGCGCACATTGGATTTCAAATGATAGCCCTGGAGCAGGAAATATACTAATTTTTAATAATAACCCAACCGATACAACGGGCGCCAATAATGAGTTTGGGAATTCTAGCGTTGTTGAAATAACACCTCCATTAAATGTTGAAGGAAATTATATCATTAATGATAGTATTGCATTTGGACCAGATAATTATGCATGGGTTTATGGTGCTAATAATACTTTTTTTTCTCATTTTCAATCTGGCGCTTATAGATTAAAAAATGGTAATACACTTATTACTTCAACACAGGAAAAGATAATTTTTGAAATTGATAGTTTAGGAAATAAAATATGGGATTATGATTTAGATACAAATCATAATCAAGTTGGATATACTGCTAGGGCAAAAAAATATGAGATTGAATATTTAAATAATATAATGGGAGATATCTACATTGATAATCAAATAAATATATATGATTTATTAATGGCTGTAGAAATATTTTTCTTAAATGGATATTTACAGAAAATAGATTTTAATAATGATGGTCAAATTAATCAAAGTGATATTGACTATATACTAGAGAGAATACTTAATTCTTTATCGCAACCTAATTAGTAATAAATATATTTTTGAGCATGTTATACAGCTCTTCATGCGGAAGATCTTTTCCAAGGTATATCTCTTCGGAATCTTTTTGTAGAATCATTTCCCAGTGCAGGTGAGCATCTCTTCTTGTTCCTAGTGTACTTGGTTTAGTGCCGGAATTACCAGTTTTGCCAATAAACTGACCCGCCTCAACCTTTGCCCCACCCATTATTTTTTTATCAATGCTTGACATGTGTGCATATATTGAAATTGTTCTGAATCCAGGGATAAGATCAAAACCGTGATCTAAAAATACAGCTCTCCCTAAGAGTACGCTATTAAAGATGTCGGATGGTGTATGGCCTACAGTTCCTGATGAGCGTAGCATTTTAACTCTAAAATCCGCAGGGTATTCTTTATAATTATGATCTGCTCTAACAACTAAACCTGGTGCGACCGCTCTTATGTCTGTTCCCCAGTTTGCAAAAAAATCAATACCCCGATGAGTCCCATTTCTATAACTACGAGATGCATTTGGTAGCCTACTAGATTTTGTAGGGAGGTTCACATTTTTACACGGCAGCAAGAGTTTTAAGTCTTTTACCCATTTAGTTTTAAAAGCATTAGACTCTAAAACAAATTCGTTTTTTTTTGTTATTTTGCTAAGAACATGAATTGGGGATGTATTTGGGTTTTCAAAGTTTTGACTAAATAACATTTGTATAGAAAGCAAAAAAAATAAACGCGTAATCATTTTTTATTAGCTAAATAATCTATCGCTGATATTATTGTTTCCAAAGGTTCACCTGAAAAAGATTTAATAGTATTAGAAACGAGAATAGAGTCTTTGTCATTAGTACCAAAACTATATGAATCATCAAAATAAACAGAAGCAGTTTCTAGCTCAGTTATATTGATTGTTTCAAGGATCGTCTGATTATATTTAGCCCAAGAAGTAGGTATTATGACTAAGCCATCAGCTGATTTTCTATTTCGTTGTATGAAGTTAATTGCAAGGTATTCTTTATGTGTTTGTATAATTTTTAGATTAATACCCTTACCTCTAACATGTCTACGTATTCCACGATTAACTTTATCTAAAGTCAGTCTCGTTTTGAGCTTTGAAGCCTTTAACCCTAGTAAGTTTAGGTTTGGTCCATATAAAATTAAAATTGTCATTTATTTAGCGGGATTAGGTTCCCTAATATATATCCAATGATGATACCAACCAATAGAGCTAATGTCACAGTTCTATTTTTTGATAAGTTATTAACTTATCCTTCTTTTAATTGCATAGACACCAAATTGATTTTCATAAAAAAGAGCAAGGTATGAAAACAAAAAAATGAATTATAAAAAGACTTCTCATTTTAATTTAAATATGATTTTTAAGCTTCTAACTACTCACGTTATTGTTTCCATTTAAATTTCCCAATTAAGCCTCCGATAGCAACTATCGGGATATAAAAAGGTTGAGTTAAGTTCCAGATAAAATAGGAAGTGGCTGAGATCCTAGTTAGAAACAGTTTTCCTCCGATATAAAGGACAAGTGCTTCAAGAAAAAACTTTATAAATAATAATATTATTGAAATATCTAATAAAAATATGATAGCTAGTAAAATATTCAAATTCACTAAAAAAGCTGAAGTTAAAAAACAAAAAAACAATGGACTCGTAAACATTGTAAATCTTGAATTTGATGACCACCGTATTCTTTGATTAATGTAGCCTAATAGTGTTTTTTTTGGTAGAGTAGATACAAAACTGTTTTCATCATAGTTAAACACAGCCCCTTTTATTTTGGAGATTGCCTGGACAATGTACATATCATCGCCTGATTCTTTATCTTTGACTGGTTCAAACCCTCCTACTTTATAAAAATCTTCTTTTTTATAGCCAAGGTTTTGCCCCGAGCCAGAACAAACAATCCCGGTTGTTAATAACCCACCATTTGCAGCCATTATTCCTAGGAAGTCTATTTTTTGTATTTCATTAATTAGTTTGTTTTCACTTTCTATTTTTGAATACCCAATAACGACCTTATTTTCTGTAACTACAAGTTTCGCCATTGAAGCAGCCCAGTTTTTAGGTACCCTGCAATCAGCATCTGTAGCTAAAATAATTTCACCTTTTGAATTGGCTATTGCTTTTTCTAGAGCATATTTTTTTGAGGCCATATCATTTTTTTTAGTAATATGAATTGTTTTTATAAAAGAGTTTTTCTCAGCATAATGATCTATTATTTTTTTTGTCTGATCTTCCGATCTATCATTTGAAACTATTATTTCAAAATTATTTTTATTTATATTTTGCTTTATTAGGTCATCTAATAAGTTTGCAATATTATTTTCTTCATTTCTTGCGGCAATAACAACGGAAACAAAAGGTATATCTGAACTAAGGTCGTTGGTTTGTTTTTGTCTAAAAAGCAATCCGGAAATAATGATGACAACAAAACAAAAATATGGACTAGACCCAACTAATAGAAATAAATCCATATTATACTGATAGAAAAAACCCTGCAATCATAAAATAGAATAGAACACCTAAAATATCGATACTTGTTGTAACAAACGGCCCCGTGGCTATAGCGGGATCTATATCAAGTTTTCTTAGTATCAGTGGAATTACAGTACCTACAGTCGCAGCTACAATCATTGAGACACATATACTGAGTCCAACTACAATCCCTAGGTTTTTAGGTGCACTAGAAAAAGTAAACCTAGCAAAAACCCCAAGTAATATGCCGTAAAGTATCCCAAGGATAATTCCGACTTGAACCTCTTTTAAAATTAATTTTATTTCTCCACCTTCATTTACTCTACCAGTAGCCATTCCTCTTACTATGATGGTAGAAGATTGTGTGGCTATATTTCCACCCATTCCTAAAATGACAGGAATAAATGCAGCAAGTGCTATAATATTTTCTAACATATTTTCAAAAACGCCAATTAGTGAAGCGGCTATTACGCCACCAATCCAACTAGCGAATAACCATGGTAACCTTGCTTTTGCATTTTCCCAACTGGATTTAAGAAGTATTTCTCTATCTTTACCCGCACCTGCCATTTGTAAAAAATCCTCTGTTGCTTCTTCTCTTATTACATCCACCACATCATCTACCGTTACAATACCTAGTAATTTTGAATCAGAGTCTAATACTGGAACTGCTAAGAAATTATATTGTGCTACAATTCTAGCTACATCCTCTTGATCTGTTTCAGGTCTTATTGAATGGACCTTTTTTATCATTATATCTTTTAGGTTCGTAGAGGAAGGAGTTGTGGTTAAAGCCCGTAAAGAAATAACACCAACTAATCTATCATCATTATCTGTAATGTATAGATAAAATACCATTTCAGCATTTTCTTGATCCTGTAAGGTCTTTATGGCTTCACCAGCAGTAATACTTTCATGTAATGTAAATACTTCAGTATTCATTAATGCACCGGCACTATCGTCAGGATAGCCCATTATTTCTGCTATCTCTTCTTGCTCTTCTACCTTAAGTAGCTCAATGACTGACTGGGCTTTATCATTATCTAAAGCATTTAATATTCCACTTTGATCATTTGTAGGTGATTTTTCAATGATTGAAGCAATTCTTTCAAAGCTTTCGTCTGTCAATAAATCGTTCACTAATGCATCATCTAATTCTGTTAAAAATTCTGAAGTGTGTTCATTCCCTTTCATTAAAGAAAATATTTCAATTTGTTCTTCTTCAGAAAAATGTCTAAATACTACTGCTAGGTCTGCGGGGTGAGTTTTACCTGTTAATTTTATCAGATTAGTTTTTGCATTTCTTCTTAACAAGCGTCGATAAGTATCTCTAAGAATATTTATTTCATGGTTAAACATTTCTTTTCGCATATTAAGCCTTAATTAGGTTAATACCTTTTAGCCCCTTGTAGATAAAATATGCTGCCAAGCATATAAAAACAGGGGATACATTTTCATTATAAAGATATATGCTAAGATCAGAGTCCTCGAATATAGTAAGTATAAAAGCGATTCCATTATTCATACTGTGTAAAATAATACTAGGTATTATAGAGTTGGTCTTCCAAGATAAGAAACCAAGAATTACACCAAGTAAATATATTTGAATAGTCCAAAAAGGGTTAAAGTGAATCATTGCAAATAATAAACTACTAACTAATACAGCTCTAGTGATATCCTTCCAATGTTGCTCGAGAAATTTCTGCAAAAACCCACGAAAAACCATTTCTTCTCCTATTGGAGCCATAATTACTACTGCTAGAAATAAGAAAATATATCCCATAGTCGAATCAGGCTGCATAATTTGCCCTAAATCAATTATATACTCTGGAGTTGTTACGAGCCGATGAACAATACGATCTAAAGCATCAGAAATAATCAATACACCAAGGCTAAAAATTACAGAGGATTTTAAGGTGTTGGTTGAGATCCTCTTTATTCTAAATGCATTTAGAATAGGCTTTTTCTTTATGTTTAAATAATAAATTGGGGGCAGTATTATTATTCCTTGCCCTAAAAAAAAGGATATGTATAGATATATTTTATCAACCTGATCAGGTGAAGACGCAAAAACCCCCATGATGATTCCACCAACAAAAAATGCTGAAATAACAGATATTATGACAACGCCAACTACGCCGCCAATTCCAACTATATTGTTCATAATAAATTAATTCCAGATGATTGATTTTGATTGAATTTACGTTAGCAGGGTTTTATAAAAAAAAGATGATTTCTACTAAAAAAATAAAATTAAGGTTATTTTGTCGACTAAAGAAGATTAGTATAACATATTATCTAATTATGTAAAAATTAACCAGTATTAGCAAAGGGGCATCTTTTTTGAATGCTCTTTTTTTATTTTTTTGATATGTCTTTCATCAATATTGAGCCAGCTATTGCAACGTTTAAAGATTCTCCATATCCAATTTTTTTTATTGAAATGATTTTATCAAATTTTTCTTTTACTAATTCATCGAACCCTTCTGATTCTCCACCAAGGCATAGAACTATTTTTTTATCATAATCAGATTTTTCTAAGCTGTCTTGCCCATTCTGATCCGCTCCAAATAGCTGAAAATGATTTTTAGTAAAATCCTCTAAGGTTAAATCTTGATGTATGTTTAGATACACATGAGCACCCATTGCTGACCTGACAACTTTTGCATTATGCTGGTCTACACATTCTTTTGATAAACCGATATTTTTAATATTGAACCAAGCTGCGGTTCTTAGAATTGTCCCAAGATTTCCAGGGTCTTTAACTTTATGTAAGTAAATCCATCTATCTGAATTGAAATCTTTTTTAATATTTACATGTATTTTGCAGACACCAATTAATCTAGATGGTGCTTTAGTATCTGATAATTTCTTTAATAATTTGTTTGGTATAATAGTAATCTTGATTTTTTTTTCGCTACATAAATTCATTAAAGATCTATTTACGCTAGCTTCAGAATCTGTAATGATTACTTCATCTAATAAATTGCTTTCATTCAAATATTCTCTCAGTGACCTTTTACCTTCAATTAAAAACAAGTTTTCTTTAATTCTTCCTTTTTTTGTTTTTAAAGATTGAATTTGTTTTGATCTATTGGCACTAAGCATATATAGAATTTTATTCAACTAACTTTTAAAAGAAAAAGAAAAAAACTGGCAAAGCACTTGGCCATATCATCATTAGCCGGTAATTTTGTCTCAATAAATAGAATTACAAAAGTATAATGAGTAAAAAACTTCCAAATATTGATTCTGATATATCTAATTGGTATACAGAAGTAGTTACGAAAGCTGGCCTCGCAGATTATGGTCCAGTAAAAGGAACTATGGTTATTAAGCCATATGGGTTTCAGCTGTGGGAAAATGTAAAAGAAATTTTTGATCACATGATTAAAAAAACAGGACATACTAATGCTTACTTTCCGCTTTTAATTCCAAAATCATTTCTTGCAAAAGAAGCGGAACATATCGAGGGATTTGCAAAGGAGTGTGCAATAGTAACGCATACGAGACTTAAGTCCGAAAATGGAAAAATAGTTGTTGATCCAGATTCTCGTTTAGAGGAAGAAGTAATTATAAGGCCTACTTCAGAAACAGTTATTTGGTCTATGTACAAAAAATGGATACAATCTTATCGAGATTTACCAATATTAATAAATCAATGGGCGAATGTCGTAAGATGGGAAATGAGGACTCGGCTTTTTTTAAGGACAACTGAATTTTTGTGGCAAGAGGGACACACTGCACACGAAACAAAAGAAGAGGCACAGAAAGAAACTTTAGATATCCTAGAATTATACAAGAAATTATTGGAGGAATATTTAGCTATTCCTGTTTTTACCGGTTTAAAAACTGAAGCTGAAAAGTTTGCAGGGGCAGATAAAACTTACTGTATTGAAGCTATGATGCTAGATAAAAGAGCATTGCAAGCAGGTACATCTCATAATTTAGGACAGAATTTTGCTAAAGCTTTTGATGTCAAATTTCAAACAGAGAATAATAGTGAAGAGTTTGTTTGGGCAACTAGTTGGGGTATTAGCACACGCCTTATAGGGGGAATAATTTTAGCTCATGGTGATAAAAACGGTTTAAGAATCCCTCCTAAAATTGCACCAATTCAAACTGTCCTAATTCCTATTTTTAGAAGTGAAGACCAAAAAGACGAGATAAAAAAATATATTTTGCCATTAGAAGATGAGTTGAAATCTATTGGTATTCGATATTTTATTGACTGGAGTGATTCTTCTCCAGGGTTCAAATTTAATGAATGGGAATTAAAAGGTGTTCCTGTTCGAATTGAGATTGGCCCAAGAGACGTCGAGTCTAAAAAATTAGTAATAGCTCGTAGAGATAATGGAGAAAAATCTTCTATATCTAAAAATGAATTAGGCAGCAAAATAGAAATTATACTTGAAGAAATTCAAAATAACTTATTTAATCAAGCAAAAGATTTCAGAAATGAAAACACACATGATGTCAAAACCTATGATGAGTTTAAAAATATAATAACCAATGGTGGTTTTGTTAGATGCGGGTGGGATGGTGATGCAGAAACTGAATTGAAAATCAAAGAGGAAACAAAAGCAACAATAAGGTGTATTCCTTTTAATGAAAACCCTAAAGGGTTAGCATGTGTTTACTCTGGTAAAACAGCAAAGCACGAAGTCATCTATGCTAAAGCCTACTGATTCTTATGGGTATTAGATGATTGTCAACACCTCGGCGATCGTATTAAAAACATTTTCCTACGGTGAAACTAGCTTGATTTCAAGATGCTTTACTAAGGACAAAGG
>Ga0115000_10000173_pt1 | contig 59483 bp, 46 predicted proteins | sample ArcticOcean_MG_C_6_FD_89690 | JGI IMG/M metagenome (GOLD analysis project Ga0115000, IMG submission 89690) | Marine microbial communities from western Arctic Ocean - ArcticOcean_MG_CB8_128 | ecosystem: Environmental > Aquatic > Marine > Oceanic | place: Arctic Ocean: Canada Basin | collected... | reverse complement strand
TTCTTAGCATTACTAATAACCGAAAGAACACCTGCTTGTTTAAAATTGGACTCATTCATTTGACACGCTTTGATCGCTTGTTTTGCAGCACTGCGTTGGTCGGCGGTGTCGTAAATTGTAAAGGTTGTCGTCCCGATTACACGATCGCCCCACTCTCGCAATATTCGTGCACAAAAAGCATGGAATGTTGTAACGGTCAACCCGCGTGCTTGCACTCCTCTCTCATCAAGTAACACTTGCACGCGATCTCGCATTTCTTGTGCGGCTTTGTTTGTAAATGTAAGCGCAAGTATTTGCCAGGGAGCAACGCCAGTATCTATTAAATTTGTAATTCGCTTGGTAACAACTGTTGTTTTACCTGATCCTGGACCTGCAAGAACGAGCAAGGGCCCGGTTGTGTGTGCCACTGCCTTTTGCTGCGCTTCCGTGAGAGTTGACGATTGTGCTTCCATGCTTTCCATCCTTAAGTTGGCAGTGTAGTGTCATCGCTGAAAACATCTCTGAAAAACCCTATTTATTCATCAGAAATAGACAAATCCCCTAATTTAACCCCCTAACGACAGCCTGTCCACATATCGGTAAAAATAGTGCCTGTTGTAAGTGCCGATAGAAACCGCTTTTAACATAAAAAAAAAAGAGGTGCCAGATTTTGGGGTCTAGGGTATTGCAGACACAAGATGTGGTAGTACGATAAGCATTTGTGGAAGGAACTTTTGGTACGCGCAGCAGGTTTGAGGGAACATGCGCTAAAACAAGTGAAAACCACTCGTAGGAGCCGTTTTTAACAGTAAAAACGCATGTTTTAGAAGTTTTGCAACTGGGTAAATAAGAGGAAAGACATGAAAACGAAACAGAACAACAAAAACGAAGCCAACTTCGCTAACAATTCTGCACCCATTTCGAACATTCAAAAACAAAGAAATACCTGTCCGACGGTGGACACGTAACAACATAATTTTTCAGCGATAACAATAAAAGTAACAAAGATAGAACGCACGGAAGCAAAGAACAACAGATGAAAATAACAAGACGATTCACAACATCAAAAGAAAATGTTTGGAACTCAGTAGAGTGGGCAAACCGATCAACGAAAATTACAAATGCAGATGGCTCAGTCGTGTTCGAAATGAACAACGCCGAGCTTCCTGCAGAGTGGAGCCAACTCGCCGGTGACATTATGGTGAGTAAGTACTTCCGCAAAGCGGGAGTACCACAACAAAACAAAAATGGCACACCAGAGTTAGATGCAAAAGGACAAGCAGTCACTGGACCAGAACGGTCTGCTCGCCAAGTCATTCACAGGCTCGTCGGTTGCTGGAGAAGTTGGGGTGAGTCACACGGTTATTTCGATACCTCTGAAGACGCCAAATCGTTCTACGATGAATTGTGCTGGATGATGTTGCACCAAGTAAGTGCACCAAATAGTCCGCAATGGTTTAACACAGGTTTAAACTGGGCGTACGGCATTTCTGGTCCTGCGCAAGGGCACTACGTAGCTGACCCTGAAACTGGCAAAGTTGATCTTGCAGACGATGCGTATTCACACCCGCAGCCACATGCTTGCTTTATTCAATCTGTTAAAGACGATCTAGTTGGCGATGGCGGCATTATGGATCTCTGGACACGAGAAGCACGTTTGTTCAAATATGGTTCTGGTACAGGTTCTAACTTCTCAAACTTACGCGGTGGTGATGAACCACTTTCTGGTGGCGGAAAATCTAGTGGCCTCATGAGCTTCCTTAAAATTGGCGACCGCGCAGCTGGTGCAATTAAATCTGGTGGCACAACGAGACGTGCTGCGAAAATGGTTTGCCTTGATGTTGACCATCCAGATATTGAAGAATTTGTCAGTTGGAAAGTCCGCGAAGAATTAAAAGTTGCAGCGCTCGTTGAAGGCATGAAGCACTTGTCCCCAGAGCAACGCAAGCGAGCAGAAGAATTAAACCTCACACTTGATTATGACTTCAACGGCGAAGCATATCAAACGGTTGCTGGTCAAAACTCGAACAACTCCGTACGTTTATCGCACGAATTTTTCGATGCAGTTGACCGCGATAGTGAATGGAATCTTATTCGCCGAACAGATGGTGAAGTCTCTCGTTCCATTCCTGCGAAGGGTTTATGGAATGATATTTGCGACGCTGCTTGGCACTGTGCTGACCCAGGCGTTCAATTTGATACCGCTATCAACGATTGGCACACCTGCCCTCAAGATGGTCGAATCAATGCTTCAAACCCGTGCAGCGAATATATGTTCCTTGACGACACCGCGTGTAATCTTGCATCGCTTAACTTGTTGAAGTTCTACGATAGCGAAACACGGATGTTTGACGTCGACTCGTTTGAACACAGCATTCGTCTTTGGACTGTAGTCCTTGAAATTTCTGTGCTCATGGCGGCATTCCCTTCCGAGGCAATTGCACACCAAAGCTGGCGATACCGAACTCTTGGGCTTGGCTTTGCGAACCTTGGCGCCATGCTCATGCAAGCTGGCATTCCATACGACAGCGAAGCTGGTCGTGCCGTTTGTGGTGCTATTACCGCAACAATGACTGGCCGCTCTTACGCGGTGAGTGCTGAGATGGCAGGAGAGCTTGGTCCGTTCGATGGCTTTGCTGACAACGCAGATGACATGCTTCGCATAATCCGTAACCATCGTAATGCTGCCCACGGTAAAACTCGCGACTCAGGTGAATACGAAAAACTCCGTATCCCACCAGTACCAATCAACCATACTATGTTCCACGACGATTCCATCAACATCACCAATGCTGGCGATCTTCTTGGAAGAGCAGTGCAGGCATGGGACGAAGCGCTTGACCTTGGTGGTCGACATGGCTTTAGAAATGCACAAGTAACCGTTATTGCTCCAACTGGAACAATTGGATTGCTCATGGATTGCGACACCACTGGTGTTGAACCTGACTTTGCCCTTACCAAATTCAAAAAACTTGCTGGTGGTGGGTACTTCAAAATTGCAAACCAATCCATACGCCCTGCTCTTCGAGCACTCGGATACAGCAAACGCAAAGTCGACAAGATGCTCCTGTATGTCATGGGCACCATGTCACTAGAAACTGAAATGCCGAAGACTGTCAAAGACGATGGTGAAATCATCTCGCTGTTCAACTTCCTGATTGAAAGCGGGTACACAAAAGAAGAGTTGAGCAGCATCGAAAGCAATCTTCCGACTGTGTTCGATTTATCGTTTGCATTCGGTGCTTGGAATATACCTGAACGTATTCTAAAATCTTTTGGTCTTACAAGAGAACAAGCAACGAACAATCCGTCATTCAACGGTTTGAAACTCTTTGGCTTAAACTCCGATGAACGCAATGAACTAAACCGCAGAGTGTGTGGTACAGGAACTATCGAAGGTGCTCCAAAACTGGATGACGAACACCTTGATGTGTTTGATTGCGCAAACCGTTGCGGCGAAACGGGAGTTCGATATATAGCCCCAGAGGGACACATTCGAATGATGGCAGCTTGCCAACCATTCATCACCGGCGCCATCTCAAAAACGATTAACTTACCGAATGAAGCAACCACCGATGATATTGCGAATTCGTATTGGCTCAGTTGGGAACTTGGATTGAAAGCGAATGCTTTGTACCGCGATGGCTGTAAACTCAGCCAACCACTCAACGCAAAATTAGATGTGTCCCTCGACGATGAAGAAGACAGCCTAGAACTTGCTTCAGCACAAGAAGAAATCATAACGGAAGTAGTCGCAGCTGCAGATATGGCTGCGAGCGACCAACCTCAAGTCATAGAACGCATCGTTGAAAAAATCATCGAACGCCCTATGCGTAAACGGCTTCCAGATACTCGTGACAGCATCACGCATCACTTCAATGTGGCTGGGCACGAAGGGTATTTAACTGTTGGCAAATACCTAAACGGTAAGCCTGGCGAACTCTTCATCACAATGTCTAAAGAAGGTTCAACAATCGGTGGGTTAATGGACAGCCTTGGTACCGCAATCAGCGTTGCGTTGCAATACGGTGTGCCAATTGAAAGCCTCGTGAATAAATTTGCATACCAGCGATTTGAGCCACAAGGCATTACAACAAACCGTGATATTCCATTTGCAAAAAGCCTTGTTGATTACATCTTCCAATGGATGGGAATGCAATTTATCGAAGGCTACCGTGAAGCAAATATTCCAAAGCGTGTTGGTGCAAGCACATCAACGCAAGAAACAAAAATACCAACTGCAGTCAAGGAGGACACACGATGGTCAAGCGATCCAACAAGTACAACAGTCCAGCCATCAACGGCAATGCCAACTGGTGGCATCACACCAACGGAAAATGTCGTAAAGGTGAAGACCGAGCAAATTACAATGCAACGCCAAGTGAAAATACAAGCTACCTCAGTTTCGAACGATGGTTCGGAATCGAGCCAAATAGAACTCGAAGCATCCGCCCTAGACACAGCAATGTCCTCTATGCAAGGTGATGCACCAGCATGCACTGTATGTAGCACAATAACTGTGCGAAACGGGACCTGTTACAAGTGCATGAATTGCGGTACTTCACTTGGATGTTCATAAACGTTTGGAGAGAACTGGATGGGAGTTGATAATGTCGAAACACGGATGACTGACCATGTTTCAGTAGGAGGAAGGAACCACCTACTCGGGCTGCGTACCGATGGAACGGTAAGTAGCCCATGTTTCCCTACTTTGGGGAACACCATGGACAGAGAATTCGACGTATTCAACTGTGACCTTCGCCCAGATCAAGGATGATCTGAGCAAACTGTGCGAAGTTCGCTCACATGAGTGAGTTAACTTCTTCTCTTCCCTCCCCCCGAGACGGACCCACCACCGTCTTGGGGGGGTTTTAATTGTGGTCGGTTGCATGGTCTGGTCTGGTCAACAAGAACCAAGTGAAAAAAGTAGTTCGTCTTTATGATTCCTGATTCGATGCCACTCAATGCTAGATACAACAATGACCTGACCATAAAGGATTTCTGGGGTCAGGTACATGCCTCCCGTCGGCGTGGCAGACGGTGCTATGTACCAGACCCTTGCAGGACCCTCTGCTATAATGCGCCACTATGGAACTCACCAATTACCTCCCAGTTATGCTCATAATTATCATGGCCGTTGGCTTTGGTATTGTGAATATTGTTGCATCGGGGTTGCTCGGTCCAAAACGCTCGGGTGATGTAAAAGATGACACGTACGAATCTGGTATGAAACCAATCGGTTCAGCCAGGAAACGGTTTAACATTCGATTTTATATTCTTGCGATGACGTTTCTCGTGTTTGATATTGAAATTATATTCCTCTATCCTTGGGCTGTTGATTTCTCACAACTTGCACAGGGCGGTGAAGAAGCCACTTTATTCTTAGGTAGAATCCTATTTTTCCTAGGCACAAGTATTGTGGCGTACATCTATGCTTGGAAAAAGGGTGTGTTCAACTGGGATTGATTGACTGATTTCATGTAGAATGCCAAACCGCAAACGCGGGGTGTAGCTCAGCTTGGCAGAGCGCTTGTTTTGGGAACAAGAGGCCGCAGGTTCAAATCCTGTCACCCCGACTTACTAATAAAGCCCTTCAATAGGAGGGCTTTATTAGTAAGTCGGTAAAAGGCGAACAAGTTCGCCTTTTTGTGTCTTTCAGAATTCTCTGGTGGAAAAGAGCGAAGCGCCCATTCCACCTATGCATCTGTGAATCTGAGAAACCGTGCTCCTAAGCGACACGTCTTTTTAGCTTTATAGGACCTATTCTTCTTTTTACGTAGAAATGTATGCTAGTTTTTCTAGCCGCTTACCGTATCCTGTGTCATAGTAAACAGTTGATGTATAAGCATTTAGTACACAGCAACTTTCTTCAAGAGGTAACAAAATGAGATCAATGATTACATCAATTCTGTTATTCGGTCAGCTCGCGTTGTCATTTGGCTCAATCGCTTCCGCACAAACGTATGGCGATGAATGCAGTGATGAACGACCTGCGTTTCTTGGTGCTACTTCATTCGATACGACAAAAATGTCTACTAGTCTGCCTGAGCCAGATGATGCCATATGTGCAGACTCGTTTTTAAATTGGGCCGCAAGCCCCGATTGTTGGTTCATGTTTGTCGCCTCATCAACTGGTGTACATAGCTTCAGTACTTGCGATTCAAATTCATACGATACCTCAATGGTCCTTTACGAAGGAAATTGCACAACGCAGGTTGCCTGCAATGGTGACGATAGTGTCGGCGATGTAATTTGCCAATCTTACTTTTCTAAGATTGAATACTCACTCGTGGCTGGTCAAAGATATTTCGTTCGGCTTGGTGGGTATAGCGGCGCTGTTGGAATTGGAACTCTTAGAATTGAAAATATTGATAGTGGCGGCGGTACTGCAGACATTTGGCATGTCGATGCAGATGTACCAACGAATGGTGGAGGCACATCGTGGTCAGATGCATTCATCGATTTACAATCTGCACTGAATGTGTCTAAAAGTGGCGACCAAATATGGATTGCCGAGGGCCGATACATCCCTACGGATACAAACGGATCGAATGATGGCCGCGAAGCAACATTTGTTGTTCTTGATGGGATAGAACTATACGGCGGGTTCGATGGGGTTGAGTCTGATGTAAACCAACGCGACCCAGAGAGATACCCTGTTATTCTGTCTGGCGATCTATTCAACAACGACGACGGAAGCGTCGGTGATAATGATGAAAATGCATACCATGTTGTAACTGTACGAGACCTTGCAGTAGTTTCTCCGTTGATTGATGGTATTTTCATCCAATCAGGCAACGCTAATGGCTCTGGACATCATAAATATGGCGGAGGCATCATTGTTCAAGATACAGCCGCTGTTCCAGCTATACCGTTGATTGTACGAGGTTGCCGCATATTGAATCACACCGCTACACAAGGCGCGGGCATTGCTGTGTATACAAGTTTGGACTCAGTCCTCATCAGTAGATGCGTCTTCGCAAGGAATACCTCTGACTTCGGTGGAGCTATTGCGAACAACGGAAGCATGTATATGGAAGATTCGCTTGTCGTTGGAAATACATCTATCTACCGCGGTGGTGCCATCTATAACGTTGGTATCCAGCTAGACCTAGTCAATAACACTATTGTTCAAAATCAATCAGAACTCTTCGGTGGCATTTATTCTGCAAGTGGTTCATTCTATTCTGGAAACAATATTATCTGGGGAAACCTTGCAGTCAATGGTGATGATGCCCAAATTTTCGTTACCGGCACGGGAACTTTCAATGGTAAATACAATTGTATTGGCGGTGATTTTGTAGACGGCGGGATCGGCAACATAAGCATAAACCCTCGATTCGTAGATGAGCTTGGCCCCGACGGCGAAATCGCTACCGGCGATGAACGCTTCGAGTTGCTGCAACAATCCCCTTGTATCGATGCCGGCGATAACACACTCGTATCAGTACTATATGACCTTGCTGGAAATACACGCCAGCTTGATGATCCATACACAGCAGATACAGGCAACAACCCAACAGGTATGCCCGTTGTTGACATGGGTGCTCTTGAACATGTGAACGGTTCGTACGGCGTGTACCTATGGTCTGGAACTAATAGCGAGGATTTTAACGATTCCTATAACTGGCTACCAAATGGGTTGCCGCAGCCAAAAATGACAGCACTATTCAATACTACGAGTAACGCTTTTTCATATCTTACGTACGACACATACATTCAATCTGCATTTATCACAAATGGTGACGTTATGTTGAACCTAGAAGGGTACTCCTTATCGCTCATGGGCAACGCTCGGGCATTACAGGTTGACCCATTCGACCTTGGAGCAAGCCTCATAGTTAAAGGTCCGGGCATTCTGTACACAAATAATCAATTAGAACTCGGTGGGAATATTTCGTTCACGAACGGTGTGATTTTTGATGTTACAGAGTTAGCTCTCGAAGAAGGTTCTGAATTTAGTTTTGATGGCACTATGGGTGGCAATATCTTAAACGAAGGCAGTACGATTCTTCCTGCAGGTAGAAATATCGGGACGTTTACATTATCAGGCTCATTAATCAACCAAGGCAATGGTGAAAATGACGGGAGTTTAGTAGGTGCACTTTCTTTTGACATTGCTGGACTGGCTGCAGGTGAAAGTTACGACCAACTCATTGTTGAAGGCTATACCGATTTGTCCTCTGCAATCGAACTTCGTTGGGGTGGATTGTATGAACCATCAGCAGGCGATTCCTTTGACTTGCTACGATTGAACTCCGTAGGTGGTTCTCCAACCATCATATACAGCACCGGTTTGCCATCAAATTTACTGTGTACATGGTCTGCTCCCCAGCCTAATGGACGTGGAACTGGCGATGAAGTTCTAGTAAAAACCACTGGTCCAATACTGTTTGATGCGAGCGTTACACATGCGTTAAACATAGAGCCAAATGAAATAATTGTTGCCGACCTTGACGGTGTTAACGGAATGGATGTAGCCATGACAGTTTCTGATCCAAGTTGGGGTTTAGGAAACGTAATCGTGCTACTCAACAATGGTTCCTCTGGAGGAGTTTGGCAAGGATTTACTGAACAAACACCTATACCGGTTGGCATAGAACCACTTGATATTGAAATCATGGATGCAAGCGGCGATGGCACCGCAAACGATTTAGTTGTTGCTAACTACTTGTCTGATTCTGTAACAATTTTGACAAACGACGGCAGTGGCTCTTTCACTACGTTTGAGTTCTCGACAAATAACAGCCCAAAATATATTGCTATTGCAAATTATGTCGAAGATGGAAATGCCCTAGACGACATTGCTGTTGCTTGCGATTCCTTTGTCATGTCGGTTCTTCAAAATAACACAACATTCGTCAGCACATCATTTGCAAATATTGGTGCTATTGGCATTCCAAGTCCTGCAGACATTCTTCCGGGCGATGTAAATAACGACAAAGATTTTGATCACTTAATTCTTAGTTCATTAGGTTCTGATGTGCGATTGATTGAAGGAAATGGCACAGGTATTTATAATCCATTCCAACTTGCAGTCGACCTCCCCCTTCCAAGCGGAAGCGGAGCAGTAGAAATGGCATTTGCTAATATCGATGGAGATGGTTTTGAAGATTTGATTACAGTGAACGAAACCACAGGATCGATTAGCGTCTTACTCGGCGATGGCACAGGCCTAGGGAACGCATCAACTGTTGCGACAGGAACAGCTCCTAAAGATATTACCGCTGCAGACTTCGATAATGATGGCGATGACGACTTCGTGCTATCCCACATTGGAAGTATCTCTGTAGAGCGGGAGCTCATGATTGTTCGAAACGACTCTGATGGCGCAACCATCCTCTCCGCAGGCGACGCCTTCGGAAGTGGTGAAGTACCCCTACTAATTCAGAATGGAGACATCGATAATGATGGTCTTCTTGATCTCGTTAGTCTTATCGACCTAGCGCCTGATGGGCTCACAAACTCGCCCGCTATTGCAATCTACTTGAACGATACTGCGGTTGTAGTGGATTGCCCTGCTGACATTGATGGTGACGGAACAGTTGCTGTAAATGATCTACTTGCTATCATCGCTGGATGGGGTGGCGTAGATCCAAATCTAGATTTAGATGGTAGCGGCGTTGTTGATGTTGGCGATCTCCTTGTAATCATTGCAGGATGGGGTGCCTGCTAAGCAAGATCTCGTGGTAGCATCACGGATTGATGCTCCACGAAATTCCATGCCCTTCAACTTGTTCGACTGTACTAGAGCAATTCTTACACGCCTTAGATATTGGCGGGTTTGCAGGTGATATCTCCACTGAATTTGCAGACAGAATAATTGCATCCACAGATAACTCCATTTGGCAATGTACTCCTGAAGCAGTGCTTTCGCCAAGAACACATGAAGACATCGTGTTTGTACTCAAATTACTTGGGCAGGAGTCATTCAGGAACATCAACATAACAGCAAGAGGTGCTGGAACCAGCACTGCGGGGCAAACGTTGACGCATGAGATAGTTCTTGATTGCAAGCGGTACTTCAATGAGATCATCTCTTATGATTCCACTCGCAAACAAGTCACCGTAGAACCAGGCGCAGTCTTAGCAACTGTAAATCGAGCACTGCAAGAATACGGCGTCATGATTGGACCTACTGTTGCAACAGCGACGAGGGCGACAATCGGCGGCATGATTGGCAACGATTCCGCTGGAAAAGGATCTGCCATCTACGGCAAAATGAGTGATTGCATAGTTGAGATGCAAACAGTTCTTGTGGGTGGAAAAACGATTAGTACGAAAACACTCTCACCTAGTGAAACGGACAAATTGGAGCAAAGAGGTGACTTCTATGGCTTATTGCTAAGAGGGCTTCGAGATGCGTGCGACCTTGCGCAACCGTATTACCCGAAACATTGGCCAACAATCCCTCGTTTTGTCAGTGGTTACAACTTACCTATGGCGTGGGATGGTGAGACTTGCGACCCAAATCGTATTCTGTGCGGTGCTGAGGGAACACTTGGTGTTACAACTTCAGCCACTCTACAGTGCGTGGACATACCACAACAACGTGAACTTTTGATACTTGGGTTTGCTTCTTTTGATGATGCTCTCTTCCATGGAAATTCTCTTCGTGAGTTTCAACCTAGCGCAATCGAATGCGTAGATGGAATGGTCCTCGACTCAGCCCGTAATGATAATTGCTGGGAATCTGTAAAAGAACTACTCGGTAAACACTCTACAGAGATTAGGTCCTTGTTGTTTGTTGAATTTGTTGGCGTCAGTTCACGCATACAAGAAGCCTTCGCATTTGCTAAAAATCACAGCAATGCTGTACATCTTTTCAGAACAGATGACGAAATATTGATGAATGCTGCTTGGAGCTTCCGATCTAAAAGTGTTGGATTACTTTCAGCAACCAAAGGCGAAAAACAACCTGTTCCTTTTGTTGAAGATTGTGCTGTACCTCCAGAGTCTCTTGCTCGATTCATAAAAGACTTTCGTTCCATTCTGAATGCTCATGGACTGCAAGCTGGCATGTTCGGTCACGTTGATGCAGGAGTTATTCATGTACGCCCTGCATTGAATATGAAGTCGCCTAAAGACCGTGCATTGGTGCAACGCATTACGAACGAAGTAGCGTCACTTGTAAAATCATACGGTGGAGTTCTATGGGGGGAACACGGCAAAGGGTTTCGAAGTGAATTTGGTCCTTCTATTTTTGGAGATGGAATCTGGAAACAAATTTGCGCAGTAAAAAAATTGTTTGACCCTTACAACCAATTAAATCCTGGCAAAGTTGCCGTTCCAGACATTAACATGGCATTGAGGGGTATTGATGAAGACACGAGGGGTCGCCATGATGAGGCGATTACTGCTTTGCCAATTCTCGAATCAGTAACACGTTGCGATGGGAACAGCGAATGCCAATCAGCAGAGTTTGAAAGCCACATGTGCCCCACATATAGAGCAACAGGCGACCCAAAACATAGCCCTCGCGGTAGAGCGGAACTAATCCGAGCTTGGCTAGGAAGATTACATACAAAAGAGTTAAGAGGCGGTAACTTTTTGCAAAAACTGTTTGCCTCTCGTTCGAACGATGATTTTTCGCACGAAGTGTTCGAAGCACTTGAAGGCTGTCTATCCTGTAAAGCATGCGCAAACGATTGCCCTATGCAAATTGATATCCCCTCAGTTCGCAGTGAATTTTACTCAATCTATTTTGGGCGATATTTTAGACCTATCAGAGATCACCTTTGGTGCAACATGGAGAGAATGCTTCCATTTATGAGTTCAACATTTGGAAAATTATTGCCCACTGCATTCTTCGCTTCGTTAGTTGGAATAGTCGATGCACCTACACCGACAAGAAAACTTTCACTGCAAAGTTATACGCCTTCTCAAGCAATTCAGCGGCAAGCGAGCGTTGTAATACTACAAGATACGTTTACAACGTATTTCCGACATGAAGTAATCGTTGCGCTTCAACGGATTCTGACACACCTTGGGCATTCTGTCGCGATTATTGAATGCAGACCGAATGGGAAGGCGATGCACATTCGTGGGAAACTCAGTGCATTCGACTCTCTTGCACAAAAAAATACACGATGGCTTACCCCCCTGCACCAAGCGAACATTCCGATTGTAGGCATCGACCCTGCAGCCACTCTGCTGTGGCGTGAGGAATATAAAAAGTGCACAGGTGTAGAAATCCCTGTACAACTTCCACAAGAATTTTTACTCGATCAAAAATTACACTCCATTACCTGTAAGGGCACATGGGAGTTACTACCGCACTGCATTGAGTATGCTGTTGCAAGACAAAGCCAAAATCAATGGAAGCAGATATTTGATAGTATCGGTGCTACTCTTGAACTAAAAGAGGCCGCTTGTTGCGGGATGGGTGGAATGTTTGGCCATCAGCAGGAGTTCAAAGACCAATCACTTCATATATGGAGACAGAATTGGGCACCACACAATCCAGACAATTCAAAAACACTAGCAACTGGATTTTCCTGCTTCAGCCAAGCAAAGCGAGCGGAGAATCTACGTTTGTTACATCCTCTTGAAGTTATTTCAAACCAAATTGAGCTGGAGAGTCCACAGTTGGGCGAAGACCAGGAACAAATTTAATTTGTTCAGCTGTAAGAACCATGCGAAGGCGCATTTGAAGACGGTCATTAAGTTCTTTTCTTTGGAAACGAAGTGTTTCCAACTCTAGTTGACGATGCACATCGTCACTGCTTACAAAACCTTCGCCGGACTTAGCTGTAGCATTTGTTTGGTGGTTCTCAATCATTTGTTCGCACAAATTCCAATAATCAAAACGGTACGTTGAAGCAAGCGAATCTAATTTCTCTTTTTGAATGCCATCTAAATTAGTAATTCCACTTGCTGCACGTACCATTGTTGATAAATCTTTTCCTTTAACAAATACATCTGGATATGCTTTTTGTACAAACTCCATGCGTACCTTCCAAAAGTCTGCTTCTGGAACTTCGTTCAGTATTGATTCCATTACAGTTTGGTTTGCAAGCAACAATTCTCGTTTAGAGTCTCGTATCCTAGTAAACGTATCCCGCCATCGTTTCTGAATAGCTTCAGCCATTCGCCCTTCCCTGTTATTTTCTTCGACTAGCCACATTGCGTCTTCTAAGTGCGAAAGGCTCTCAGTAGCTTCTGCAAATTGACCATGGGGCTCGCTAACTTCAGCGTGGTACCCTTGCATTGCTTTGCGAATTGTATTGATTGATTGATCTGAGATTCCAAGTTGCAGTTCATCAGAGTCATCTGAAAGCACATATAGCCCGACTAAGTCGATAGTATCGCCCTCAACTCCGCTCCAACCAAATGTGTCTTGTGGCGCGGAAGTGCGCTGACGGTCACGATGATTCTCTAGCATCTTAACATTCAAGTCATCACGATTCAAAGAAGTAACCGCAACCAAATCATCGAAGTAGCCCGTATCAAGAGTAGCTACTGCTTCACTAGCTGTCTTATTAAGCTCATTATTTTTTCGCATGCGGTCGCCGCCGCCAAGTTCTTTATTATCGAATAGGTCTTTTGAACCAACAGCGATGACTGTGTAGGCTTCATCGTACTTCTCCCGATACTCGTTATACACCGCTTCAATAACAAGTTCGCCCGATTCATCTAGTTCTAGAATAGTTGCAGCACGCTGAGGAAATGAAGGAGCAATTGGTTGTGGAATTGAGGCGCTTCCATAGAGTCGAGCCTTTTCGTCAGTTTGTTCACTACCAATAAACTCAATATCTAGTTCAGAAATATCAATCGCTTCGGCCGTTCCTATCGAACCGCTATGAATTTGAGTACTACTTACTGCGCTGGTAGAGCCGCTCACGAATACCACTTCATCCGCACTAGCAATATTGCCACCGTGCTCTGCTATGATCGCTTCCATTTCTTCTTCAGATAAATCAACGCCGTCGTCAGCAATAATTTGCCCGCTTCTTGCAAAGGGAAAATTGACAGGGGTAGCCTTTTGCGGATTGCTTTGCAATTCTGCAACTAATTCTGCTCCAAGAACTGCGTCAATTCGAGCCTCCATTTGATCTATATATTGCTTTCTAGATTCTTTCAACGAATTAAGCTGCTCTTCAAACCCAGAGACAGTGTCTCTGGTCATCACTGCAATAGTCTGAATTTGACGCGAATTTTCAAGAACATCTGCATGTTTCTTAGTCATGCCTGCCCACTTAGACCAGAATGTTTTTTGCAACTCTTGCAAGTCGATTTTCTGGTCAGCTGAAATCGTCGCTAGACCGATTGCAGTTGTTAGGTAGTCATTTATCCTTGTTCCACCACGGACTGCATCACGAAATGACTTACCAAAATACCAATCTTGCATTTTACGAGCGCTTTCCTGATCAAGAATAGTATTCAAGGAAATCCATGTTTTCCAATTCAATTGACTTAACTCGTAAGCTTGCTTAACAACAGGTTTAATTAAAATTTCTCCACGTGACTTTAAGTCTTCAATTGCTGAGGGGTCCGCCATAAATCGCATCATAAGTGCATTTTGATCCATACCACGAACATTTAACTCATCGATTTGATCGAGAGCAAGGCGAATTGTTGCAACAACTGCATCGAATCCTTCCTTAGATACTTTGAGGTAACGCGCGTCGTATCTATCTAAGACAGCATCAATTTCAACGCTTGATTCAACTTTCAAATTGTTAAACAAGGAGCGAAGATTGGTTCGGCCACCGTTATTAATGCCACCGAGCATTTCGACAATAAACAACTGGTACGCTTCTAATTCTCGAGCAATTTTAATTCGTTGAAGTTCTACTCGCTGTTTCTCTGACAACATTTCTACCACTTGCTCAAAGAATAAGGTATCCGATAGATGAATTGCTTTAATCGCTCGTTGCGCTTTCCGAATTAATGCCTCAACCATCGCACGTTCTGGAATTTCAAACTGCATGAATCCGAACGTTTCTGCTGCAGCAGCAATGTCGTCTTCAAACTCTTTAATAGCGCCATTTTTAACCCGAGCAAAACTAACTAAGTACTCATCGTACACGCCTAGAATTGCTTCTTTTTGTGCCATCGTCAAATCGAGGCGGTTCGACAGAAGTTCCACTTCACGTACCTTAATCGGGTCAGTTAGAATTGGAATCGACTGTGCACTAACTTGCGAACTCCACAGCGAGCAAAAAACAATGATTATCGTTAACAGTATATGTTTCATAGGGTTACCTTTTTTCTTATTGTAGCAATAAAAAACAACGCAACGAGTCATAGACTCATTGCGTTGTTTGGATATAAAAGGGGTTATTTTCAGTCGATTATGCAGCTTTACTTGGTCGAATGTTGCGACCTACTGTACGTTGTTCCTCTGGTGCTCGTCGTTCAGATTCAGTTGTAATTTTTGTTTTCAAATCTGCTGGCGTACTTGCCCAAAGATCTGCGCCGATTTCTTCAGCTAAGCCTTCTACTCTGTTGAATAGACCGCCACCTACAACGATTTGTGTATGAGGTGATGCACCAACTGATTTCACTGTATCGATGATGTTTCGTATATGTGGCGCATCGCATGGAGCGGATGAGAACATGCAGAGTGCATCTGGTTTACATTCGTTTGTTTCAGCAAGAATTTCATCTGCTGGAACACCACCACCACCAAAGCGGACTTCCCAACCGTCTGCTTCGCAAAGATCAGCAACGATTTGCGCTGCTAAATCATCTGCTTCACTTGGACCGCAAAACAGAAGGATTGATTTGTTATTTGAATTCTTTTGTGTGTACCCTGCTTGTACTTGATCGACAAGACTTCTAAGAAGACGAGTTGCGTAATGATGCGCAACGCTTGTCATTTGATCACTTCTGTAGAGTGTGTTAACTGAATCTAAGATTGGCCAAAAGCCGTTCTCGGAAATTTCTTCAGGTGTCCACCCGCATGTTATTGCTTCAGCAACGAATGCACGAGCGGACTTTCGGTCTCCAGTAATAAGAAGTGGAAATAATTTTTCGATAAAAGTATCAGTGTTCACAGCAAAACCCCTTTTGCGTTAAGAGCTTTCTATCCACAAAGCTCGGGTAAGAAACTGTCTCTAAGACAGCGTCCTTGAAGTGCCAACCAATGGCAACTTGAACCAAGGACAAAGTAACAATCGTACAACGCCCTTACTTCGCTCGACAAAATTCGAACATCTTCAATTTCTACCAATATCGGACGAGGGCTGGGTTGCACATCTGCCAACCAACCACCGTTAATGCAAATAGCAAATTGGTATTATCGGACTGTACTCTGAGTGTAAACTGCTGTAAATAAGTAACATACGTTCATTCTAGGTTCGTCATAAAAACGTACAAAAAATAGGGCGATCACAGAAATGTGATCGCCCTGTGTAAAAAACTAATTATAAACTTACTGGCAGGCGCCCCAATTTCCAACAACTTCAAGCAAATCTATCACATCAATAATGCCATCTTCGTTTGTATCGCAACCATCAGACGTACCCCAACCATCGATGATTGAGAGCATATCGCTTACATCAACAACACTATCGCCATTGCAGTCAGCTGGGCAAGGCTCAGAATCAGTTCCAATCCAATCCCCTATGGCATCCATAAAGAGCGCTTGACTATTTACAGGGATAGCTTCGAGTGGGAATCCAAGGAATATTGCACTACCACCATGCTCACTATCTTTTCTCACCGCAGCATTTCCAGCATTGCCTGTAAAGGTTACAAGAGCATCGCTAGATGCGTTCACTTCATCGCTGTAATTGGTAAACGGGTAATTTAAGGATACCGAACCAAGCGCTTCGAAGATGTCTGCACCTGTAACAGAAGATTGGTTTACATCGCTCGTGAAGGACGCAATACCTAAATGCTCCTGCCCGAATGTTGTAAGACCGTTATCGTATAAATAATCTTGTGATGAAAGTAGAACATGGCCACCAGCGTCTATATAGGAAGCAAGAGCTGCTTCACCTGCAGATCCTGGACCTGCGAATCCGCCCCATTCATCACCTGTAAACCAGATAACAAGTGGATACGATTGGAGCTCTGCAAACGTTGGTTCATTGTTTGAGTTGTTTGTATCGTGTACCACATAAATTACTCCTGCATCGTCAAGCAACTGCTGATACACCGATTGTACGTCTGGTGAATTATCGTCATCGTCGACAAGCAAAATAGTCATTGCTTCTGTTGTTCTAAATGTCCACCAATCTGTCCAGCTGCCCTGCCCACAGTTGTTTGAGGCATTCACTCTCCAGAAATACGGCGTATCTGAATCAAGTAAAGGAAGTTGGAAAGTAGTACTTTCAACTTGGTCATTTTCATACACAATGCCAGATTCACTCGCACTAGTCGAAACTTGTACGTGCCAAAGAAGGGAACCACTTCCAGGGACCCAGTGCAACGTTGGTGCTACAGCGACCTCCGTTTCACCATTCGTAGGCGAAACAAGCGTAGCATCGCCTGGTGTCATTCCAGACACATGTATTTGAACGGCAATTTCATGATACGACTGGTCTGTTGAAGTTCCTCTTAAAGGGAACTCAAAAGAACCATCGTTCACTGTAGTGTCTACGGTGAGTGTCATAGTTACATCTGTACCTGGAAGTACCGGGTTTGAAGAGAACGTTGCAGTAATTCCAGATTCAGGGCTCGCAGACAACGTAATTGGAAGGTTGTACCCCATAATCTGCCCAACTTGTACTGTGTACTCTACACTCGAGGGTGCGCAAACTGTCTGCGAAGCGGGGCTTACTGAAACAGAGAAACCCGGTTCAGCTGAGGCGTTGTAACACACGACTGCAAAGTCTTGGTCAATACCATCACCCACGTTTGGAATCCCATCAGAATTCAAGTTAGCCGCAGTAACAGTTACTGTTACTTGCCCAGGTGAAGTTGGCCCCAAAAATACTCCCTCTGTATTATTTCTGCTGTCTGCGCTACCGCCAGTTACTGACCAGCCTTGAGAGCCAAAGGTGTTTCCTTTATACGTTCCCAAGCCAGAAGTTACTGTTAAGTCAAGGTCATTATTCCAAGCAGGAGTGCTGCCACCAAGGCCATGACCAATTGCGTCGGTCCACACCAACATGATTTTCATTGGCTTACTTGGGTCAAGCGGTGAAATCACTGTTGACCACTCATCACCTGTTTGTTCAAACACTACTGGTTCGTCGTAGTACCGAACACTATCTGCTGGATTAACCAAAACTGATTGCAAATCCATACGGCCCCAACCTTGTTTCGAGTCAAACGGGTGACCGAGGGTTCCGCCATCTGCATCACTGTTTCCAGATAAATCTGTAGCAACTGCTGTGAGCGATGCTTTTATCAATGCTGGTGTAGGATCAACACCATACGCATTTCTGTATTGTTCAACAAATAACGCTACTCCACCTGCAACCTGCGGGCAAGCCATACTCGTACCGCACATAAGACTGTACCCACCTGGGATTGTTGAAAGAGTCTGGCAACCAGGTGCAACAATATGCGGAATAGTTCTTCCATCTAAACAAGGACCATGTGCAGAGTTACTAGAAACATCATTAATTTCAGAATATTGATTTCCACTGCCATCTCTCATTTTTGTTGAACCAACAGTAATAATGTTCTTAGCTTCATCTGGTGAACCCTGTGTACTTGTTCCGCCACTACCGTTCATTATTGCAAGAACATATGTAAATTGTTGATTACCTTCGGTATCTGGGTCCGCATCACGAACGGCAATATCAACTTCTAGAGTATCTATATCGTAGCCTTGTGGTGAACCTGCTGGACCCCAACTGTTGCTTGAAGCTATAGCTCCATTTTGACGAGATTCGACCATTAACTGCGTCATACCGCCTGGCTGCTGGAACGTGGGCGAGTACACTTGTTCTAAAAGTGAAACTCCAGGTGCAACACCTTGACCTTGAAGAAATCCATCGCTGTCAGTACTTCCGCTGTTGCCTGTTGCGCCGATTGTGCCTGCACAGTGCGTACCGTGATCACTTGAAGAACTTCCACCACAACTTTGACCAGAGCATGCAACAAATTGACCGCTTAGATCAGCATGGTTATCATCTGAACCGCCGTCTACGATTGCAACTATAACGTCTTCGCCCGATAAACCAATTTCATTTAACCACTGCTCATATCCAGGATATACAGTGTTGTTTTCGTCAAAATTCCCTGCGTTGACTTGGTTACTCATTTCACTTCGCAATCCGCCGTCAGTGGGCTTGGGTTGCACAGTGTACACACCTTGGATTGTAGAAAAATCTAAGAAGTTAGAACCTGAAGCAGTGAAACTTACAACATCAAACCGTGCATCCATCTTTGCCGATTCTATTCGCACTGCACCAAGACTCGCGAGTTGTTCAATTGTTCGATCAGTTTCAATACCTTTGTATGTAAGCAGTTTAATTGCAATTGGCTCGTCGCTTAAGTTGCGCCACTTCGGTAAAACTTTGTATCCATTTACAAAATCACCCGTCCATCGAACATGAGGAATAGTGAGTGCTTCGTCACGAGCATTGGCATTTCCCCACGTGATATATGTGAATGGATGGATATATTGGATTGGTGTCAATCCCGATTCAACCATTGCTTCAACCCATGATTCTTGAATTGGGCCATCGAATTGAACGAGACGCAAATCATTTCCGTTTTGAATAGATTGGGTCCATTCTGTTTCCATTACAGCGGGAGCGGTCAATGGATCGAACGTGCGCTCGCCAAGTGTTACCGCAAACGAGTGCGCATGCGAAACGCCCTTATTGCTAGGCTTTGCATTCCCAAATGCGAACATGCTCAATCCAAAGATGAGCAGTACAGTAAATACAACAGTGCTAATATCACGAGTCATTTCTTTTCTCCATTTTTCTAGTGAACTTCTAAGATACAGTACTGTTCGGCAAAATCAAAGCAAAGGTTTCTTAAAACAGCGTTTAATTGCTGTAAAAGAACGATTAAACGGAATCAACTATACGTTATAGGACCTTTTTGGGCTTAAAAATCGCAATTTCTAGGCGCTCTTGAAAACGGAATAACATCTCGAATATTGGTCATTCCCGTTGCGTAAAGAATTGTCCGTTCAAATCCAAGTCCAAAGCCGGCATGTGGAACTGTTCCGTATTTTCGTAAATCACGATACCACCAATATGGTTCAAGGTCTAAACCGCACTCGGTAATTCTCGCATCTAAAACATCTAGCCGCTCTTCTCTTTGGGAACCGCCGATTATTTCACCGATTCCTGGCGCCAAAACATCCATAGCGGCAACAGTTTTCCCATCGTCATTCATGCGCATGTAAAACGCTTTTATATCTTTTGGATAATTCATCACAACGACTGGCCTACCTATGTGTTCTTCTGTCAACCAGCGCTCATGTTCTGATTGCAAATCACAGCCCCAAGTTACCGGGAAGTTGAATTTTGTTCCTGATTCCTGAGCATGCACAAGTGCCGCGATGGCATCGGTGTACTCCATACGTTCAAAACTCAAAGAGACAAATTTTTCTAAACGATCAATACATCCTTTATCGATTCGCTGTTGGAAAAATTCCATGTCATCACCACGTTCATTAAGTAAGTCTGTAAAAATTGATTTCAAAAAATCTTCGGCAAGATCTGCGTTGTCATGTAAATCAGCGAATGCAATTTCAGGCTCGATCATCCAGAATTCCGATAAGTGCCTAGAAGTATTGGAATTCTCTGCACGAAACGTTGGGCCAAATGTATATACCCTGCTCAAAGAGCAGGCATACGATTCAACATTAATTTGGCCTGAAACAGTAAGGAAAGATTCTTTACCAAAAAAATCCTTATCAAAATCAACTTTTCCGTCTTCCGTCATTGGCGTATTTACCAAATCTAATGTTGAAACACGGAACATTTCTCCAGCGCCTTCACAGTCGCTCGCAGTAATCAAAGGAGTATGTACCCAAAGAAATTTGTTCGAATGAAAATATCTGTGAACAGCTTGTGACAAGCAATCACGCACGCGAGCAATCGCTGCAAATGTGTTTGTCCTTGTGCGAAGATGTGCAACCGTTCGCAAATATTCAAACGTATGCCGTTTTGCAGCGACTGGATATGTATCTGGATCTTCGACTAAACCAAGCACGCTTACACTCGAGGCTTGCATTTCCACCGACTGCCCTTTTCCTTGTGATTCAACTAGTTCACCAGTTATCTCAACGGAAGCCCCTGTCGTTATTTTGAGAATTTCAGATTCATAATTCTTCAGTTCTTTGCTCGCTACAATTTGGAGCAAATCAAAACAACTACCGTCAGAAATTTGAATAAATGAGAGTCCCGCTTTTGAATCTCTTCTAGATCGAACCCAACCCTGCACGGTGACTGTGGAGCCAATGGGTGTTTTAGAATTGCCGGTTTCTTTGAGAATGGAACACAATAATGTCGCTTTTGTTTGGTAAGTCATAAGTCTTGAAGTTTACCACTTCATGCAATTCGAGGTTGCCACTGTTCCATTGCCAAACTGACTGCCAAGACGGCAGTTGCAACAAAGTAAATTGTGTACAAGGCAGTACTACTCGCACATTGCAACGGCACGTAGTTTGCATGAAGTACTACCGCAAATGAACCCATCGCAATCTAATCCATTCAATAGCGTCCCCGGTGTCCCGCTTCCTGAGCGTCTTAACTTGTTATTGACATGCTCCTCATGGAGGGACAACTCTCCAATAAGCCAGTTGCCGCAGTTGTTAGGACCGTTTGGAATACGCACTTTAACGGCTAAAAATGGCGAAGATGCAGTCAGAATGATAGAAAACAGTGAGATTCATATTGCAATAGTTGATGTTGGAATTCCCCTCGTAAGCAAAGGCTCTACAGCAAAACCAGGTGGAGAAAGGGTCCTTCAATTACTTAGGCGGCTAACGCCACAACCGCCTACAATTGTCATTCGCCCCCGGCAATCGTCCAAAAGAGAGAATGCCCGAAGTTTGGCACGCTCTCTGCAAGAAGGTGCCTTTACAGTGGTAGATAGACCCGCCGTTCTAGAAACACTCCTCGATGCGTTACATCGAGCATTACGACGGCATTATGCAGACCGCTGGCCCAAAACAAGAATTGGGTTCTAGATGAATCGGTAACACACGTGAAGCTCATTTGAGCCCATCCCAGAGAGAATAGAAAATTAGGAGTACAACATGAACGTTAAACCACTCGGTGATAAATTGCTCATCCAAAGAGCAGAAACACAACAACAAACTGAAAGCGGAATTTACCTTCCAGAATCAGCAAAAGACAAACCTAAAGAAGGCAAGATAATTGCAGTCGGCAATGGGCGTCTGAACCAAGAAACTGGTGAGCGAATTTCTTTCTCCGTGAAAGAAGGTGACAATGTCTTGTTCACTTCGTACGCCGGTACAGAAATTAAAATCGATAACAATGATTACTTGATTATGACCGAGGATGACATCCTCGGCATCATTGATTAAACGAAAGGCACTCGATATGGAACGCGGACCACTTCTCGAAATTTTACATGCCATGGTCGGCACTGATAAAGAACTCAGCATTATTTTCTGGGGTGAAGACAATCCCCTTGAAATTCGTGATGTTGAATTCGCAGATCGACTTACAAGTTCACAAGGCATTATTTTAAAAACAAAATCAAATACAATCTGGATAGATAGTTCTCACGTTTCTGCTGCGTGGCAAGTCCGTGACGACATCTAAACCCTACTAGAAAGAAAAAACATGACAGTAAAACAAATAGCATTCGATATTGAAGCTCGCGAAAAAATGCTTCACGGCATTCAGAAACTCGCAAAAGCAGTAAGAACAACCCTAGGTCCATCAGGCAGAGTTGTTATCCTTGAAAAATCCTTTGGCGCACCAACAGTCACAAAAGACGGTGTATCGGTAGCAAGAGAGATTGAACTTGAAGACGCATGGGAAAACATGGGTGCTCAAATGGTGAAAGAAGTAGCATCGAAGTGTTCCAAAGACGCTGGTGATGGAACAACTACAGCCACTATTTACGCTGAAGCAATTTTTACTGAGGGACTTAAAAACATCACAGCAGGCGCACATGCCAACCAAGTTAGGCGTGGCATTGATATGGGTGTTGCGGCGATTGTTTCTGAACTTCACGCTATGTCCAACGACGTAAAAGATTCCAACGAAATCGCTCAAGTTGGAACTTGTGCAGCGAACCAAGATTCAGAAATTGGAAAAATCATTTCCAAAGCAATGGACAAAGTTGGCAAAGATGGTGTCATCACTGTTGAAGAAGGTCAATCACTTGAGACAGATGTAGAACTTGTGGAAGGCATGCAGTTTGATAAAGGATACTTAAGTCCTCACTTTGTTACAGACACTGCAACGATGATTGCTAATCTTGACGATTGTTACGTTCTTATTAACGAAAAGAAAATTAGCACAGCAAAAGATTTACTTCCAATTCTTGGAAAAGTTGCCGAAAGCGGAAAATCGCTTCTCATTGTTGCTGAAGATATAGACGGTGAAGCGCTTGCTACACTTGTTGTCAATAGGCTCCGTGGAACCATCAAGGTTTGCGCAGTTAAAGCTCCGGGCTTCGGCGATCGCCGAAAAGCTATGCTTCAAGATCTTGCTATTCTTACTGGTGGCGAACCAGTGATGGAAGAACTTGGTATGAATTTGGAAACTATCGAGCTTTCTCAACTCGGCCGAGCAAAGAAAGTAACAATCGATAAAGACAATACGACAATCATTGAAGGTGCAGGAAAGTCATCTGATATCAAAGGTCGTATTGATCAAATTCGTGCTCAAATTGAAAACACTTCTTCCGACTACGACGCTGAAAAACTACAAGAACGTCTTGCGAAACTCGCAGGCGGCGTTGCACAAGTAAATGTTGGCGCAGCGACAGAAGTTGAAATGAAAGAAAAGAAAGCACGCGTTGAAGATGCTCTTCACGCATGCCGTGCTGCTGTCGAAGAAGGCATTCTTCCTGGCGGTGGTGTTTCAGTCATCCGAGCAACACGTGCTCTTGATGGCGCACGCAAAAAAGCACGCGGAGATGAAAAACTAGGAATCGATATCATTGGCCGTGCAATCAGTGCACCAATTCGTCAGATTGCACAAAACTGTGGTCTAGATGGCTCTATTGTTTGCCAAAAAGTAACAGAAGCAACCGATGACAACTTTGGTTTTAACGGTCTTACAGGACAGTACGAAGACCTTATCAAAGCAGGTGTTATCGTTCCAACAAAAGTAGAACGAATCGCACTGCAAAATGCTGCGAGCATTAGTGGATTATTGCTAACAACAGATTGTGCAATTACAGATTTGAAAACTAAAGAATCAGGTGGCGCTCCAAGCATGGACGGCATGGGCTTCTAAACCTATTCGAGAATGGTCAAAAAACAAGGCGCGCCGTGCATGCACGACGCGCCTTGTTTGTTACCAATCGAATTTCCCCCTCCAGGACTTCGATGGCATCTTCTCTTGTTTTAAGATTCGCAAAAGAAAACAAACGGTTCCATCAGCGCTCTGGTAGAATGGTGCAAATGGGAAAGAAAACATCACATCGAAGTAAGCACCGAGCCCGAAGCCATAGCGAATCGCATGCTCAAGGGACCATCACACCTGTATTAGAGGGAAACCCGTTAGTACCAACTGGCGAAGCTCGCTGGATTGATGCAGAAAAAGATTTTTTACAACTTTGTTCAGAATTACAAGAAACTGGCATCTTCGCCTTTGATACAGAATTTATTGGTGAAGAATCGTACTATCCATACACATGCCTTATCCAAGTTGCGACAACCGATATGGTTGCGCTCATCGATCCATTTGCAATTACAGATTTAACTCCGTTGTATTCCCTCATTACAGATCCTGAGGTAATTGTAATCCTGCACTCTGCCTCACAGGACTTAGATCAGGTAGAGAAACTTATGGGAACTCCACCCCAAACTATTTTCGACACACAACTTGCAGCTGGCCTCGTCGGTTACCCTTGGCCACTTTCGTTAACAAAGAGTATCGAAGCCATTCTTCAGCACGACGTAGGCGGGCATTTTACATTCTCACAGTGGGATGCACGGCCACTTTCAAACAGGCAAAAAGTATATGCCGCGGATGACGTACGATATTTGTTAGCGGTACACGATTTTTTCATAACCAAACTAGAAGAACTAGATAGAACAGACTGGGCGAGTAACGAGTTCTTGAAATTTTCCTCAAAAGAAAATTACATGTTTAATCTTTTTAATACTGTAAAAAGAATTTGCAAAAACAAAACACCGCGCAAAAAAGAAATGCAACGCATACAAGCTCTTGCGAAGTTGCGAGAAGAAATTGCTATTGAACGAAATTTGCCTACACGAGCGATTATCCCGCCGGAGTGCATCTTGGCATTAGGGAAGAAACCTTTAGAAACTGTTGCCCAACTATCTGGGCTGCGTGGGTTCCCAAAAAATATTGCAAATAAATACGGTAACCAAATAATTACGGCTCTTGCAAATGCTGAACAACATGAGCCAATTCAGTTACGCAAATCAGACCCGATTGAAAAAGACGCTATTGTCCGACAAGAACTTGATGGAGTATGGTCATTATTCAATGCTTGGTGCATAGGTAACAATCTATCGCCTGGCCTTGTGACAAGTAGACCCATTTTTACAGAATGGTATTTATCTATTCGAAAAGGCGACATTATTCAGGATTCACCTCTACTGCAAGGTTGGAGAGCTGATGTAGCTCGCCAGTTCTCTGAAATGATCGTGGGGAATAGTTCACTCTCATTCGGCTACAACGAAACGCTCGAAGCGCGGAGCGACAAGCCATGACAAAAACTCCATTCGATCCACATCAAGTGAAATGAACGAAGAAGCGCAACAACGAGCAGGCATTTCCTCTGAACTTGTCCGTTTTTCCATCGGGCTCACCGGCTCGATAGAACACCGTTGGCAACAAATGAAGGAAGCTCTAGCGGTTTGCGTGTAACAACCGCCAAGTAACCTGTTACCCTTTAAGTACATGGCACGAGAACGGATTATCTCACCTAGCAAGCAAAAAGTAGACGCTCAAGTCGAAGCGACGAGCGTTGCGCCTACTAAACCATCTATACGGCCAGTCACACTTGACCAATATCTAGGGCAAAGCGAGTTACGTGAGCGTTTATCTATAGCCCTCGATGCAGCCAAGGAGCGAAACGACCCAATGGAGCACGTACTTTTGTACGGTCCTCCGGGCTTAGGTAAAACAACACTTGCCCACGTCATAGCAAACGAATTAGGTACTCGTGCATGGGTTACTTCGGGGCCTGCCCTTACAAAAGGGAGCGACCTTGTTGGAACACTTACTCGTATGGAACCAAACGATGTTTTATTCATAGATGAAATCCATCGGCTTCCTGCTGCGGTAGAAGAATATATCTACCCTGCGATGGAAGATTGCAAAATCGACTTCACTCTTGATTCTGGTATGCATGCCCGAGTTGTCACGTACGCTTTGCAACCCTTTACCCTTATAGGCGCAACAACACGAGCTGGACTTCTCACTGGAGCATTACGCAGCAGATTTGGAATAGTACACAATATTCGTTTTTACGATTGCGATGAACTATCAGCCATTCTTCAACAAGCAAGTGCAAAGTTGGCGTTGCAAACTCCAAGCGAAGAAGCGTTCACTAGAATTGCATCTCGTAGTCGAGGCACGCCACGAATCGCATTACGATTACTTCGCAGGGTTAGGGATTACGCCCAAATTAAGCACAACGGCGATATCAATATCTCAGTTGTAAATGCTGCACTTGAATTAGAAGGTATAGATGAAGCTGGGCTCGACACTCTTGACCGTGCGTATTTAGCAACCCTCTCTGGAGTGTACGAAGGCGGTCCTGTTGGTGTTGAAGCGATAGCTGCAAGCCTGGGTGAAGATTCCGGCACTTTGCAAGACGTAGTTGAGCCGTATTTGCTTCAAGCAGGTATGCTGGCTCGCACAAGGCAAGGCAGAAAAATTACATCTTCCGGGCTAAAACACCTCAATTTAAAGTCCAAATAAGGATTTAGTACAAGATTTTCGATAGAAATCAAAAAAACTCGTTATTTTTGGGATAATTACCCTTGGCAGGTACGCCCATTTCCTCAATGATACACTTGGTTGAGCGTGCGATGTAGCCCGCTCTAATGTTGCAAGCCCCACCATCATGTCTTAAGGCTTGCAAATCGAATTGGTAGTCCATTATTTTCTACCAAATTTTATAAAATGTTTACGGTTTTATTGAACCCGAAACACCGTGTAAAGCGTATGTAACTACAACGCATGAAGGAAAAAAACACATGACAAACAAGAAACACATTCACGGTTTCACAATCGTAGAGCTACTAGTCGTTATTTCGATTATCGCTCTTCTCGTTGGTATTTTGGTACCAGCTGTTCAGAAAGCACGTGACAGCGCAAAAGTTACACAATCAAAATCAAATATGCATCAAGTTATGATTGCATTGCAGACCTATGCTTCTGATCACAATGATCGAAACTTCACAACTGCACCAGATAACTTATCAAGTGGTGACCGCCAAGGAATGGACATCGAAGCTGCAATCGGCGCTCTCGACATCCCTAACACATACCCAATGGGTATTAAACTAGGCGAATTCGATGGTAACGGTGTCATCTACTTCATCAGTGTTGACGATTGGTATGGCAACGAAACAGGTGGTATTGCTCCGTACTGTTTCCAGTCAGGTCTTACAACTAGTTCCACTGGTAAAGATGGCTACGGCGTTTGGCGACACCCTAATGCTTTGCAATGTGCTGAATACATGGAAGGCAAGCCACTCCACGATGCATATTTCGCACCTAAAGATAACGTGCCTCTGAAAGCAATCGAAGATTGCAAAGATGTCTCAGGTTCTTACTGCCCAACAACAGCAATGGCTTCTGCTTCAGGGGCTGCAACAGGAATCGTGACCTCAAACCTTCTTGGTATTCCTTCAAGTTATTGCATATCCCCTGCGTTAATGTACAACCCAGTTGTATACCAATACAACATTCTGGCTGGGCAACGACCAACTGACCCAATGGCATCACCTCGTGGCTTCCAACCTCCAACAATTTCACAAGCTAAATACCCAGGAAACAAGACATGGCTTATGGAGCACAACTGGCTACAAAACCTGAGTGCTAACGAATGCAGTCGGCGTCTGGTAGGCTCATGGTTCCTTGAAGGCGATGGTTGCTACGATGGTTGCGAACCAAGTCACTATAACGCGCACCCAGACTCAGAACCAGTTTGCGTATTCGTTGACGGTACTGTTAAAACATACATGCTGAACGATTTCATGATTGATTCAGGTATCGCAGAAGCAGATATGGAACCATCACAACGTGCAGGTGGTCTTCAAATCACTAACCTAGGTAACTTCGGTTTCGATAGTGGTAGCCACGAAGGCTACTTTTCAGAGGCAAACGAAATCACAGGCGTTCGATGGACAGGCCACACGCACACCAAATTCGGTGCTCGTGGTAGAGATACCATTTCCAAGTAAATTGGCTCAGTAACATCGGATAAATTTTCCTTCATAGGGCGGCTACGCAAACGCGTAGCCGCCTTTTTTTATTCAGAGTACACTGCACAAATGCAAGAATTAATACACGATCGCCTCGTCGTTGTCGACTCCGTTTTAGACTTAATTGGCAACACACCAATATTGAAATTGAATGCCCTCGATACAGGAAAATGTGATCTGTTTCTAAAATTAGAGTCTCAAAATCCGGGGCAATCTATAAAAGATCGAATAGCAATAACTATGATTGAGAGGGCTGAAAAAGATGGTCTTCTGAAAGAAGGCGTACGTATCATCGAAGCCACTGCGGGCAACACTGGTATTGCACTTGCTCTTATAGCTTCTTTAAAAGGGTATGACATAACCGTTGTCGTTCCTGACAAAATGAGCGAGGGGAAAATCGCACATCTACGTGCAATGGGCGCAGACGTGATAATGGCCAGAAGCGATGTCGCAAAAGGCGACCCTGAATATTATCAAGATGTTGCAGAAAGGCTCGCAACCGAAAACGGGTGGTTCTTTGTAAATCAATTTTCGAATGAAGCCAACGTTGAAGCGCACTACAACTCAACGGGTCCTGAAATTTGGCAACAGTTAGAAGGCAATGTTGATGCAGTCATTATTGGAGTTGGGTCTGGCGGCACAATCACAGGAGTTGGTCGTTACTTAAAAGAGCAAAATCCCAATATAGAAATTATTCTTGCCGACCCAGAAGGTTCTGTACTTGAACCTCTTGTCAACGAAGGTAAAACTATTACTGCGGGCTCATGGCTTGTTGAAGGTATCGGCGAAGATTTCATTCCTCCAATCACAGACCTAGGCGTTGTTTCAAAAGCATACTACGTAAGCGATAAAGAAGCATTTACGGTTGCACGTGAGTTGCTTAAGAAAGAAGGCATTCTCGCGGGTTCATCCAGTGGTACTTTGCTGGCGACCGCACTGAAATGGTGCAACGAGCAGACCGAACCGAAACGAGTTGTCACTTTTGCGTGTGATCATGGTTCTAAATACCTCAACAAAATGTTTAACGATTACTGGATGCTCGACCAAGGATTTATCGATCGTGAAAACCATGGAGATCTTCGGGATTTGATTGCACGTCGCCATTCCACAAAAGAAGATTTCACCCTTATTGAGTCGTTGCCTGTTATTCAGGCAATCAAAAACATGCGCTTATATGACATAAGCCAAATGGCTGTACTCGATAGTAACGGCAAAGTCGTAGGCATTCTTGACGAGAGTGACATTCTGCTCGCTGTAGTGAAAGACACAAACAACTTCACTAAACCTGTACGCGAATTTATGACCACCGAACTTTCAACAATATCGGCAGACTCGCCAATAGATGACCTCATGCCACTTTTTGCAGAAGACAAAGTAGCAATCGTGTTCGATGGCAACACCTATCTTGGATTGATTACCAAAATTGATTTAATCACTCACTTAAGAAAGCAGTTAGCACGGTGAATAAAAAAAACCAACACTTCGATTCCAAAGTTATTCACGCAGGGCAATCGTTTGAGCCAGTTACTGGCGCGGTCATGCCGCCAATTTTCTTAACTTCAACCTATGTACAAGAATCACCTGGTGTACATAAAGGCTTTGAATACACAAGAAGCCACAACCCGACAAGGTACGCCTTAGAACGGTGTATAGCTCGCCTAGAGGGGTCTGAACTTACAGAGGAGCAAGATGCTTCCTACGGCGGTTTTGCGTTCTCCAGCGGCATGGCAGCAATCTCTACGACGCTCGACCTTCTCAACACAGGTGACCACATCATTGCAATGGATGATTTGTATGGCGGTACGAATCGACTATTCACAAAAGTAAAAGAGCGTTCTGCAGGATTGCAATTTTCATTTGTTGACCTAACAAATTTAAGTCTTCTTGAAAACGCTATTACCGATAAAACAAAATTGATCTGGATTGAAACGCCGACGAACCCAATGCTAAAACTTGTTGACCTAGAAGGCGTGGTCAACATCGCAAAAGATCGCGGAATACTCCTTGCTTGCGATAATACATTCGCAACACCCGCACTCCAGCACCCTCTTGATATAGGATTTGACATTGTTATGCACAGCGCAACTAAGTACCTTGCTGGGCACAGCGACGTTGTTGCTGGGATTCTCGTAACTGGAAATCCTGAACTTGCAGAGCGTATCCGCTTTGTTCATAATTCAGCAGGCCCAATCCTAAGCCCGTTCGATTCGTATTTGGTGCTACGTGGCATCAAAACGTTGTCACTCCGTATGCGAAGGCATTGCGAAAGCGCCAGGCGAATCGCTACATGGCTCAATACACAAGAGAACGTAGAACTTGTTATCTACCCTGGCCTACCCTCCCATCCCCAATTTGAAATTGCAGAGAAGCAAATGCAAATCGATGGAGAACTCGCAGGCGGTGGTATGATCACTTGCATCATTGCTGGTGGAATTGAAAAGTCAAAATCGTTCCTTGAGAAACTCGAAATATTCTCTCTTGCTGAATCACTCGGAGGCGTTGAATCGCTTATCGAACACCCTGCAATTATGACCCATGCATCCCTTTCTCCCGAAAATCGTGCTGAACTTGGAATTGAAGACGGCTTAGTTCGCTTGAGCATCGGGATAGAAGATTGCGGGGACCTTATTGCAGACCTTGAACAAGCACTCGCGTAACTTCGTATGAATACTATCGAACTTCATTTCCATTTTGATATTCATGAACCAAGTTCGCTGGCTAGCGTCATCCAATCTGCAAATGAAGGCAGTGGCAAAGGCGATGAGCGCTGGAGAGCACTTTGGCAAGAGCCGATGCAAAGCGAACATATCAGCGAAATTTCATCGTTGGTCTCTTCGCTACAGCCATACAAAAACGTATTAGTTCTTGGTATTGGGGGATCAGCTCTAGGTGCAAAAGCACTCTATAACGCCTTGCGTGATGACGATTCAACTAATTTACTTGTCCTAGACAACATTGACCCGCACACATTCAATTCCACCGTACCGCACCTCTCTAACGATTCCAAAACTGTTGTTGTTGTCATCTCCAAATCTGGAGGAACAGCGGAAATTGGAGCACTGTTAATGGCAACACAGAAAGCATTGCCAGATGCTTCGTACGTTGCAGTCACAGGTGAATCTGGCGAATTACAAAAAATTGCAAACGAAAATAATTGGCCTACCCTTCTCGTACCTGACGGAGTTGGTGGCAGGTTTAGCGTCCTTTCACCTGTAGGCTTGTTTCCACTCGCACTTTGCGGCATCGCAATTCAACCCCTACTTGAAGGTGCAAGAGAGATGGATGAACTTTGCCAAACAACAGAGAACAATCCAGCAGGCAATCTTGCAAATGCTCTCATTTCAGCAATGCACGAAGGTCACAATATCCAAGTCATGATGCCCTACTGCGATCGACTTGTAAAACTTGCTGAATGGTATGTCCAACTCTGGGCTGAATCACTTGGAAAAATCACTTCTTCAGGAACGAGAGTCGGTCCATCGCCAATGACTGCTCTTGGGGCAACCGACCAACACAGCATGCTGCAATTATGGCGAGAAGGCCCAGCCGATAAAGTTATTGGTTTTATTGAACTACAAGAGACCGTGGACGTCCAACTTGGCGAAAAGCCTCTGACAGATTCGCTCTCTTGGCTTTGCGGAACCTCGATGGCATCTCTGCTCAGTGCCCAACTACACGCCACAGAACAAGCCGTCCGCGAGGCCGGTCAAAAAACTTGGTCCTTACAGATGCAGAGCCTAGACGGGCATTCACTGGGGCAATTTATAGCACTTTGGCAAATTACCGTCGCAATCGCAGGCCGGCTATTAGATGTAAACCCTTATGACCAGCCTGGCGTAGAACTTGGCAAGTTGCTCACAAAAAAAGCATATACACATAAAAAACAATGACCAACAGGTCGCCGCATATGCGAAGCACTATTTTTTAATATTTTAAAAACGGGCGATACGTGGCGGTGGAATTTCTTTTAAATCATTCCGCTCAAACGAAGATGCGCCTTCGTTTTCTTTTTTAATTGCGTCGTACACTTCTTTACGATGGACAGGTATTGAAGATGGCGCTTTTATACCCACCCGTACCTTATCGCCTCTAATGTCAACGATTGTCAGTTCAATGTCGTCACCAATCATTATAGTTTCGTCTTTATGGCGTGATAGCACTAGCATAGTAGAATCCTTCCTCAAGGTTGTTGCTAAAGTGGCAACTCTGCCGCCCTTCCCTGGGCAACATCATGTCAAAAATCAATTAAGCAGTCAGTCGTTCCTGGGCTGTGAGCCTCACGATTTCATGCCGAGTAGTCCATCGTTTATCCGCAAGCACAAGTTGCATTGCTTGATGGTTCGCTAAATTTACGATAATAGGTCCTTGTAAATTTACAGTTAACGTTTGGTCGTATTTGTTCACAATGACAAATGTTTGTGCGGTTTCAAGAGTTGCCAGTTGCAAGTCATCCATCTGCTCTTTACGAACAGTCGCTTGGTAATCGGGAACCCATGTTGATGGATCTGTTACCACAAATGCTAATTCTGCAGCTTCAGTTGATTGCAACCAGAAGAACAGCCCATCATTATCTGGTTGAAGTAACGCATATTGCGTATAACTAGAGAACCCGAGTAACCCAGAGGGAAACTCCAAAATTCTACTATCATCAACTTCGACTGTACCGAATCGAGTCGTTTGTACATTCATTCTCTATGCAATCCTTGCTGGTTCTGTGAATCCTTCAGTGCCCCACTCCGTTAGTGGGTGACATCCTGTCCGAGGTCTGTTCGGCTTGAACCACAAGGCCGAATCAACCACATATCATTGTGGTCGTCTTGCCATCGGCAGTATTGAGCATGTTTCGATAATCTATGTTGGAAGTAAGCGATAAGTCCGGTAATAACTAGCGGTTAATCAACATATAGATTGCAGTTCCAAGTGCAACTACACAAATCGTAAGTACTACTGCAAGAATTCGGATAGTTCTCCCACCTTGCGTATTCTTACGCTGCAAGGCATGGAATTGTGGTGAACCTGTATTTTCTTCTGCATTCTTGTTTTCAGACTTTTGGCGGGGTGGCAAGGTCAACGGCGTCGATTGTGTATCCAAAATGGATGAATCTGAGAGAAAAGAGGACATCCCCTCTACTTTTCCTTCGGAGGGAACAGTAAGGTCAACACCGAAATTGTTTCTATCTCTGTACGTGAGAAATGGTGTTTTGCATGCTCCACAACTTCTATCTTGCGCTGCGACATGTTCCCCACAGCTGTGGCAGCGACCGAGGATATGCGCGATACCAGGCACTCTGCGAGCAACTTTCCAAAGTTGTCTTGTCGTTGGGCCTCGCAAGATTGTGTGCAATTCGACTTCACCCCTTCGAGCAAGCTCTGCAAGATGGTCGTACGTCATTCCTGGCAAGAAAGGCGATTTAGGGTCTCGGATAGACCAAGGGCCAATTGAGCCCTCTGCGTACAACAAGCCATCTGTATCAAGCGAATTATCGCATGATTTACATACTGAAGTTTCTTGTTGAGTCTCCCCACAAACTGGGCAGACGAGTATCCTTTGTTTAGCCATGATATTACATTCCATTGTACCGTCCAAATCCGTTTGCTTGTGCCTAGTCCTCTTTGGGCTAGCCGCTTGCCAAAAAAAGATTTATTCCCCAGCGCAATTGCCAAATCGCGTAACTATCCGTACATCCCCAATAGTCGCGAGCATAGATACCTCTGCCATTAGACAGAACGATATGTGGGCTGAACTTATAGAACTTGGGGGCAACGAAATAATCGAAGATATAATTTTAGAACATGCGCTCAAGGTGGAACTTCGTAAAAAGGGCATAACAATCGAAGTAGCAGATACTCAGTACGAAGAAAATTTACTTGTGTCGTTAACCGAAATCGATGCAGCTACAGTCGAAACAATATTACTTACTAAAGGGATCGGTCCAATCCGAAAATCCAAACTCGCTTGGCGAAATGCCGCCCTACGAAAACTAGTTGGTCCTATAGACATGAGCGATAAAGAGATACAACGCATGTATACCGTTGTACATGGTCCAAAATACTCTATACAACTTCTTGTTGTGACCACGCTCCAAGAAGCAACCAATGCAAAGGAACGAATTCAAAACGGTGAGTTCTTTGCAACTGTAGCACTTGAACTATCAATCGATCCAAGTGCAATACATGGTGGTATTGTCGATCCAATTTCACTTGCAGATCCAGCTTGGCCAGCCCCAATCCGCGAAACACTCTCAAGGCTTCAACCGAATGAAGTTTCCGTACCTATATTCACAGGAAATCGTTGGGTTATTGTTACAACCGACGGAACGATTTTTCAACCAACCGTATCGTATTCGGAAGCAAAAGCTGAAATGCGTCGACTAGCGCTTCTTTCGCAAGAGCGTTTCAAAATGGCACAGATAGCAAACTCGTTGTTAGAGAACGCTGAAGTTAAAATTTTTGACAAGCAGTTGCAACGACTACGTCCGAATCGTCAAACTCCGTAACAATGCAATCGGAATAAGAACTATTGAGGGCAGAAAAACGCTCACCATTGCTGGAACGCCAGCAATTGGCATTAACATCACCACCATGCCTCCAAACAAAATAGTTAACCCTATAGCACCGCTTTTTATTGCTTGACGTGAAATTATAACGTCATCTTTTGTTACAAAAAATGGAATTGCAATAATCATCGTCAATAAATTCAATGCAATAGATGCGAATCTGGAATACCAGTGACGAAGTAACATAGTTTCATCTCCAAAGGCGCCTTTTGCATCAATCATTTTGTTGAGTTGTGTCATACCCAACATGCCAATGTATTGACTGTATCTTCTAAGCATGAGAATGCTTGGTGAAAGATCCGTTTCATAAAAATCAATGGGCTGTGGGGCGAACGTAGTCGCTTGGCCCGAATCAACATCAAATGCAATTTCAACAGTTACACCATTTGTCAGAATCCAACCAGTATTTGATTCTTCATCCCAATTTGCACTATCTGCTTTTATTTGCCTTACCATTCTTCCAATGGAATCTCGCTCTAAAAAAGATGGCTCTGTAACAACACCTGTACTTGGGTCTACGGAGGGTGCTAGCAAGAGAGAGCCTTTGCTATCTTTTGTAAATGGGACTGAAAACGAAGAAACTGATTTAGAACCAGATTCTTCATGGTCTCTCAATAACAATGGAGCGACTTTTGGAAGCATGAATTCTTGATTGAATAATGCTAACACGCTGATACCCGCCATAACATACACAAATGGAAGTGCAATGCGTTGAAGCGAAATACCTGCTGCCATAATTGCAACGAATTCCCTCGAGCGTAACATGTTGGCGGCAGTAAAGCACATTGCTCCAATAGCGATCACGCCGTGCAAATACGCAAAAACTTGGAATAACCTAGGGCCCTCATATCCAACTGCGACTTGAATAACTGTAAATATTTTTACAAAAATGCCTGAATCAGCGGACAATGCCGAAGCTGTTTTCCCAAATTCATCTAAGTTGACAACAATGTCGATCACTGCCCCAAGCAAAAAGAACAACGTGAAAAGTACAATGAAATTCACTGTCATTTTTTTCATGATGTACCAAGTCAGTCGCCTCATATCAAGCTACCCTCAACCGTAGCCAGTTCCAGACAACCATTACGGATAAACCAAACACACCTATCCACATGACAAAGAATCCAGTGCCAACGCTTGAGTCTCGAACCATTTGCCCCCCTGTGAAGACGAGCAATAACGCAATAATCGATGGTATAAAAACCTTAGCGTACACTTCTAGTGGCATTTTGTCTGTGAAACGAAGTGCAAGAACGCTGCCAAGCAAAATCGCGAGTAAGGGAAGCAAACTAACACCCCATCGTTGTCCGATTCTTCCTGATACGTGGTTTCCTAGAGCTGCAATATGCAATTCAACGTTTGCAACTGCACTTCTTATACCAGCATGTTTTGGTGCAAGTTGTCTTCCAACCTCAAGTAATTCCGCCGTCGTTGCATGTTGCAATGAATCTGAGTATGGCACATCTGTCACTTGTAATGAGGGAATGACAATTTCACCCCGTTGATTCTCTCCAACTTGACCGCGACCTACAAAGACATCTTTCATTACCAATGTAACTGATTGGAATACACCTGCTTCGTATTCAAATTGTAAAGAGGCGCGTTCTGGGTTAAGGATACTTCGTTTTTCCTGTTCTGTAATTGCAACAACCGTAATAGGAGAAATGAAATTCCTAGATTCCATACCTTTTGAATCGATTAAGAACGTACGCCCACCTTGATTTGAAATACATTCCAACAAACCATCAGATCCGTTGATTGATTGTTCCAATGCAAACTCATACGTATATATAGAAATTTGAGTTCTCAGTGACATAACCGCTCTGCTCACATAACTGTATTCTTCCGGATGTTGTTCTAGTCGTTTCAAGTCTCCGAAGGAAAGGGCTGTAAGGCGCTGGTTCGTGAGTGCAGGCAAATTGATTTCATGTGTCAACCGTCCTTCAGGAGCACCCTTTAACATCCCTGCACCATCTTCACCGCGAGTCCATTGCGTCGTGTTCCGCATTTCGACTGACAACGAAGAAACGTCATCAACTCTGCCGATATCAATTACAGCAGCTGATGCAGTAAAGTACATAGACGCTCTGCCATCACCATCTATTTTGGCAACAGCAACTTGATCTAATGCCATTCTTTCATCTTGGCCGTCCGTACCCGGAAAGATGTCTTTTGCCCAAATGACTAAGTCGCCCTGCACAAAAGGCAAATCTTGTTCGATAGAACTCTGCAATAATTTTGGCAAATCAGCAGTAATTGCCCGTGCCATTTTTCCAATAAAAACAGGGATGATTGATTGCGTCAAAATGGCAACGACGATTGTAAGAACGATGCCGAAAAAAGCCATTGGCGCTAGCAACCGGATGTAGGACTGGCCACTTACTGACATAGCAACAAACTCGTTGTCCTGAGCCATTCTGTGCAATACTATTGTTGCAGCGAATGCACCTGCAAATGGCAATGCGAATTGAAGCATCGGAATCATTGCAAGGAAAAGGTACCGCAAAGTGTCCCAGCCACTTATTATATTTTCACTCGATAACGGTTTTATTGCAGCACCAAAGGCAACAATAATTACGAGGATAGAAGCGGTGATGGCAAATTGCCGCAGCACGTCAAACAGCATGTATCGGTAGAAGCGCCACGGCATAAGTCGGCATTATGGTCGTACTAGCGAACATTGCAATTGGTTTCAGGCATGAACCACCTATTTTCCTCAAAATCGCTGCTTACCCCCTCTCAGAAAAGCAGAAATCGCTTTTTAGCCAGTTGTTTATCGGACTATTTTCATGGAAAGATAGGTAATCCATACTCCTTGTCATATTTTCATCTCGTAATAAATGAAAATGTATACATCCAGAGAGGATTGGTGCTCACAGAGGTTCGATTTTACTTTCACGATGCATCCATTCACATTACAACCTATCCCCCGCAGAGGCCTAGCGCTTCTAGAGGCTGTTATTGCGGTGGGTATTTTAACTGTGTCTGTCGCTGCAATAACTTCTGCCATTGTCAGCGGACAACAACAAAGTTTACAATCGAGATCTACGATTGTTGCAAGCATTGCAGCAGAATCGATGCTCGCTACCCTTTCGCAAGAACCATGGGAAACAATCGATTCATGGCACGGGTACTCTGAAGGCGTGGGCGAAATTGTAGATGCAACTGGAATGTCTATTGGCGGTGATTGGAACACGATAGGTCGCAAAGTTACAGTTATAGAAACAGATTTATTTGTGGACACCTTACAAGTGTTCATTACAGGGCGAACAGTATCCGTCACCGTGTTTGGTAAAGATGGCCGAGAGCTCGCTTCCGTTGACCGATTTATACCGGAGCCTAAATCATGAATCGTAGAGGATTATCATTGATTGAAATGATTATTGCGATTGGTATCACCGCTGTAATAGGTGCGGCCATAGCATCTATGATGGCGGCTGCAACAAACAGCCTGACATCAAAAGACGATGGGCGACAATCAGCAATACGACTTGCGACTACGCAAGTTCGCCTTGGGGCTTACATTGCGCCCTCGCGATGCATTGTCGATAAAAGCAATACGCACGTTACTTTGTGGCTTGAAGATAGCAATGAGAGTAAAACCATTCATGCTACTGAACTCCGCTGGATAGAGTTTGATAACGATAACGCATTCATCGTTGTTAAGTTTATTGACTTCCCAGAAGAGTGGAGTCAGGCAATGATTGACGATTACAACATTGAATGCATTTCGAATACAGATTATGAAACGCTTCTTAGTTCCTTTGAAGCCATTGACCTAGTTGAAACTATACCTCTTGTTGATGCGATTAATGCATGCAAGTTTTGGATCAATGCGACTGACCCTTTTGGCGCTACACGCATAAGTGTACGTTTTTCGCTTGAATCTACATTTGGCACAACAAGTGACGGTGTAATTGACGAGACAATTCTATTGCATCAACCACCTGCGGAGCAACAATGAATAACGAGCACACACAGAGCAATACCGTAGACCGCAGGGGAATTGCATTGATGCTTGTCATGATTGCTGTTCTGGTTGTAGGTGGCATGTCGGTTGCGTACTTTGGATCAAGAGACAACTCCATTGCCATAAGTAAAAATGTATCTTCTGCATCCAGAGCCCGCATTGCTGCTGAATCTGGTTTAGATTTAGCCATTGCAATATTAGAAACCAATGCTGATTGGCGAAACAACCATGTCAACGGTATTATCTTGAGTGATTACCAACTCGCAGGTAGCAACATAACAATTACCGTCCTTGATAACGAGACGAGCCTCCCACCCACTGCATCAACACTAGAGGTGGACATCAAGATTGCTTCGACTGTAGATGGGAAAACTCAAATCACGCAAGCAACTGCCACCATCATTCCAAATGAGGATGAGTTTGACGTTGACTACAGTGAGTATGCAGTATTTGCTCAGAATCATATTTCTATTTCTGACGCAGCTTCGATTCAAAATTGGTCAGCATCACCTTCGTATTCAAACACTCCCTTGCAAGTTGGAACTTTATCAACGCAACCTATGGCGGTTCAGTTTAACACGCTCAGGTCAACTTCAAATGTTGAGTTACACGCATACAAATATGCATCTTCCATGCTTTCCACTACAGCGGTATTGCGGGAACAATTTAAAGATGAACTCCCCTTCTACGATCCACCTGCACCACCTTCTTCAGGGCAAAAACTCTCATTAGATAAAAAAGATGCAAGAAACAATGACGATGATACATTTGGTTCACGACACAACCGAACATCTAAATTTAATCAACGTGCATCAAGTCGTTTTAACTCAGCAACCGTCGTTGACGCTGGTACATATTCTGTTGAAGCATTTTCATTGCAGCATTCCAATACCATCATCATCAAAGGCGAGGTAATTCTACATGTTGAAGACAATCTTTCCTTGCAAAACGCCACGATTATTCTAAGTGAAGAAGCCTCACTCACTCTGCATGTAGGCGGGCAAATCAATATTACTTCGAGTTACATTGGAAATGAAAACCAATCAATAAACTCTTGGATGGATCCAAGCCGCGTAACTATCTATGGCCATGGTTCAAACACCTGGAAAATTACAGGCACATCAATCCTGAAGGCAGAACTATACGCCCCAGACTGCGAAATACAACTTCGTGGTGCATCAACTATATGTGGCAGAATCGCCGGAGAGGAAGTCCAAGTAAATGGTACTGCGAGAGTGCTCTACGATCAATCACTCGATCATGGTGGTTTTGCAGAAGCCGATGGCATGCTGTATAACGAGCACGGAGAAGTACGAGATGAACTCCGTCAAATTTCGCAGTTAAACCCTGCATTTCTTCAAAAAATCGCTGATGCTCTTTACGCCTACGATGAAGGCCACGCCGTAGATAGCTCTGCCTATGCATTCGGTAATCATTCATTCGATACCGACTGGCAAGATCGACCAACCGAACGACCGCACGCTGTGTACTACGAAATTCTATCGCATGGCACAGATACTCGAAAATGGGAACAACATGCACGCGCTGCCCGAACTGCACAAACTTGTGGCTCCAATACAAACTCTGCTCCATCCAACGATACTCAAAATGAGCACTACAATTACTTGTTTGATTGGAATGACCTTGATTGGGAAGATATGGATGGCTCGCTGTATAACGATTATTCAATGGTGGTAGATCAATGAGTGCTACTACACATCGCCATGGTTTTACTTTTCTAGAACTGTTAGTGTCTCTCGGCATTATGGCAATGCTTGCGGCCTTAGCAGCTCCCATGTTTGGTAGTAATGAAGCACTTCAACTTGACATTACAAAACGATTACTAGTAAGTGATTTGGAATATGCACAAGTACTTGCCATTGCGAATCCAGAAACCGAAGTTGCGTTGATTGTCGATGAAGATGGAAGTGGTTGGAGTATCGCTACTCTTAACTCGCCTTCTGTACCCTTAACAAATACAAGCACAGGTGAGCCTCTAGTTACAACATTAGGTTCAAATGCTGCTGCATCAGCCACAAACGTACAACTTACATGCAACACCGAAAACAACGCAGTAGCATTCGACCAAAATGGTGGTCTTATTGATTTCGCCCAAAGTGCACAACTTTATCTGCAATGTGGTGAAACCGTTTTGGTTGTAGAAATTAGCCCAACGACAGGCTCAATACGATAATTATTTAATTCCGTACTCTTTCAATTTTCGGTATAGAGTTCGTTCTCCAATACCAAGAAGATTTGCAGTCTGCTCTCTATTCCCGCCTGTCATAGCGAGTGTTTGACGGATTGCTTCTTTTTCTAACTTATCTAATCCGATGCCCGCTAGGCTGCCAACTTCGTATGAGTCGTCCGTTTCTGAACTACGAATTTCATCTGGAATCTGCGCCAATGTAATGCTAGTACCACTGCTCATGACAGCAATCCTCTGGACAACATTGAATAACTCACGCACGTTGCCGGGCCAGTCGTATGCAACAAGACGTAACATTGCCGGCTCTGAAATTGTTGGTCGCTTGCAATCCATATCCGCTGCAAATTTACCAAGCGCGTGATTAACTAATAACGGTATATCTTCTCGACGCATACGTAGCGGAGGTACATGTATTTCTGCACCATTAATTCTAAAATACAAATCTTCGCGGAATTCGTTATTTGTAACTCGTTCTTTTAGCTCAGCATTCGTTGCAGACACAAAACGGATATCTGTTTTTCGATCGCTGTTTTGTCCTAATCGGACTACGTCTCCTGTTTCGAGAACACGGAGTAATTTAGCCTGCATTGTGATTGGCATATCACCAATCTCATCTAGAAATAAAGTACCCTTATTCGCAAATTCAAATACACCTTCTCGGTCACGGTCAGCACCTGTGAAAGCACCGCGAACGTGACCAAACAATTGATCCTCTAGCAAAGACTCGCTTTGGCCAGCGCAATTGAATGCTACATACTTGTTCCCCGCACGCTTTGATTGGTTATGAATCGCGGCTGCAACAAGTTCTTTGCCTGTTCCAGATTCGCCCGTAATGAGGACGGGTAAATTACTAGGAGCAACTTGCCTGATTAACTCAATAACTTTTCGGATAGCGGGAGAGTCGCCAATAATCCCCTCAAACCCAAACGCAGAATCAACTTGACCTTGCAGGCTTTCGTTCTGTTGCCGAAGCATCACTGTTTCAGCAGCTCTATTTACAAGATTCCTAAACACGTCAAGGTCAAGTGGCTTTTCAATGAAATCGTACGCACCGCCTTGAAGTGATTTTTTTGCTGTTGGAATATCGCCATGCGCAGTTACCACAATAGTTGCGGCTTCTTCTTGATGCTCTTTTGCGTATTCCAACACTTGCAATCCAGAATGTTCTTCTTCCATAACCATGTCAGTCACGATTACGTCAAACGAGCCCATTGTTAGCTCTTCTCGGGCATTTTCGAAACCATCTACTATTGTGCATACATGACCAAGTCGCCTAAGCGATTCAGCCATTACTTCAGCGTGATCTGGTTCATCATCGACAATTAAGATTTGAGCATGCAAGTCATTCATGATACGACGAATTGTACCTTGAAAATGAAAAGTGCCCTATGGTTCAAGCCAACAAACGAATCTCGGCGATAGAATCTACAGATGACGCCTCTGCAAATGCCCGATTTATCGATTGAAACCCTACAAGGAAAACGTTTCCATTTTGTAGGCATAGGTGGATGCGGAATGAGTGGGCTCGCGAGACTAATGGCGAAACATGGAGCGCAAATCCAAGGCACAGATAACGTCGAGTCTCTAGTCACAAAGGGTCTCTCTCAAGAAAGCATTTCGGTTTCTTATTGCCAAGATGGCAGCACTATAACTGGTGATATCGAGGCAATAGTCCATTCGGCAGCTATACCGCCCGAACATATTGAAATCAGTAAAGGCGATGAATTGGGGATTCCTGTTATCACCTATGCACAAATGCTTGGGTTCGTCCAAGCTAATTCGACTGGGGTTTGTATTGCAGGTACACATGGCAAATCAACAACTGTTTCTATGCTATGTGCGATTCTCCTAGAATCTGGATTTGACCCCAGTTTTATAGTTGGCGCTCATTGCAATCAAATTGGTGGTTCAAGTCGTGTAGGGGCAAAGACAATCATGAATGGCACTTTAGAGGGTAATGCAGGAATTCTCATTAGTGAGTCTTGTGAATTTAACCGTTCGTTCCATGACCATTTTCCGAAGTTAGGACTTATTAACAATATAGAAGAAGACCATCTTGACTATTACCACTCCCTCGATGCAATCATCGAATCATTTCGCGGGTTTGCAAAACGTATTCCTCACGAGAAAGATGGCGGGTATTTGCTCATTGCACACGACGAAGCGCATAGGCATACGGTAACTCCCGGTCTTGAATGCAAAGTAGAAACATTCGGATTTCACCCAGAAGCGGACTACCAAATTATCTTTGACCCAAGCGTGCAGCGTGTTGGAATTCTTAGAGATGGCATGTGGACAATTCAGTGGACAAATTCTATGCCAGGGTCTCACAACGCACTGAATGCAGCTGCCGCTGCTATTCTTGCTTCAAAGTTAGGTCTCGATTGGGAACTCATGCTTGAATCGCTTGAACAATTCACAGGCTTAGATAGACGCTTACAAAACCTTGGCACATTCCCATGCAAGGATGGTGGAGCAGCCACAGTCTTCGACGATTATGGTCACCATCCAACAGAAATAGAGATGACCCTAAAAGCACTACGCTCATCCGAACTTCCGAAGCGGTTAATTTGTGTTTTCCAACCGCATCAACATAGCAGGACTCGATTCTTGTTAGATCAGTTTGCCCAAAGTTTTTCATCTGCAGACGAAATCATCGTTCCCCATATTTATTTTGTTCGCGACTCGGAAGCAGAGCAGCAACGAGTCAGCGCTCAAGACTTAGTGGATAAACTTGATGCGCAAGGGCTCGACGCTAAACATATAAATAACTTTGATGACATTGTCCTGCACCTTCAAGAGAATGCTCTCGATGGAGACTTAATTGTAATCATGGGCGCTGGACCTGTTACTTCAATTGCACATGCTCTTGTTGATAACGCAAAGATGCCTTCAAGCAAATGAGCGATCCCACGCAATTTGAATTCCTCAAAAATATTGATTGCGACATCCAATTCAATGCACCTATCGGGAATATGACCTACTTTGAGATTGGAGGACATGCAGATACGCTTGCCACTCCAAAATCTGTTGCGGGGCTACAGGAACTCCTGAGACTTTGCCATGAGCATGATTTACCCATTCATATTCTTGGTAAAGGCGCGAACCTTCTTATAGATGACACTGGTATTGACGGGGTTGTCATTTCACTCTTGCACGATTGTTTCAAAACTACAGCATTCGATGAACAGTCAGGCAACCATAACTTGCATTGCATGGCTGGCGCAGATTTAAGCAAAACGATCATGCAAACTGCACGCGATGGGATGCACGGTCTAGAAAGCCTTGCTGGAATACCCGCAACTATCGGTGGTGGTATTCGAATGAATGCGGGTGGCAAATATGGTTCCATCAGCGACAACCTAACGTCTGTACATTGCCTTTCGTCGAAAGGCGAACTCGTCGTATACAACATTGATGAACTTGAATTTTCTTATAGGCACAGCAATATTATTGAACCCTTGATTCTATCGGGCACATTTGCTCTTACCTCTGAGGATCCTGAAGTTGTTCGCGAGAGAGTCAAAGATATTTTTGCGTGGAAAAAATCAATGCAACCCTTGGCGGACACTTCCGCTGGTTGCGCCTTTAAGAACCCTGTGGATGAAAATGGCCAACGAATTTCAGCAGGCAAGTTGATAGACCAATCTGGTCTAAAAGGAACCAGTAAGGGAGGCGCTTCAGTGAGTCAACAACATGCAAATTTTATTACAACATCAAAAGGTGCCACTGCTCAAGATGTCATTACTGTCATGAATACGATTGAAAAAAAAGTCTTCGATTACACCGGCATAACACTGCAGCGTGAAGTCGTTGTATGGTCGCGGTGCGAAGTGAGCACTACATGAGTGGTGCCTCTATCACTGTTCTCATGGGTGGACCAGATGCTGAGCGGGATATTTCTATTCATTCTGGCCAAGCAATCGCGCATGCGTTGCGTGAGAGTGGTTCATTTCTTGTTGAAGAACTAGTTATAGACACACCTACTATCCAAGATATCCAGAATATCCGCTGCGATGCAATCTTTCCTGCACTGCATGGCCCATTCGGCGAAGGAGGACCTTTACAAGAACTTCTTGAGCAATGTGGCAAATCATTTGTGGGTTCGGCAAGCAAACCTGCACGACATGCGATGGACAAAGTAGCGACAAAACAAACGGCAGAAGAATTGAGCATCCTCACTCCGAAATGGTGCCTTGTCACTAAAGAAACCAAATGCACAATTACTCCGCCACTTGTTTTGAAACCCAATGACGATGGGTCTAGCGTAGATGTTGCCATTTGTCGTACCGATTCCGAATTACAACAGAAATGCACCGAACTACTTTGTGGGCGAAAGCAGCTTCTTGCTGAACAATATATTCAGGGTCGGGAACTTACTGTTGGCATCGTAAACGGAAAAGTGTTGCCAATCATTGAGATTATTCCACCTGCGAACGCGCAATCGTACGACTATGAAGCAAAGTATCAAAGTGATGAAACAGAGTATGTGATTTCACCTGATCTTCCAAACAGCAACTGCTGTGAAGTCGCATTGCAGTTATACAACGCAATGGATATTCGAGACCTTGCTCGGGTTGATTTCCTTCTAGACCAACATGGCGCCTCCTGGTTGCTAGAGATTAATACCATGCCTGGATTCACGAACCACTCGCTTTTACCGATGGCTGCTAAGCATGCGGGCTTACCTATGGAAGATTTATGCAACCAACTTGTTTTAGCCGCTTTAGCACGACAAGTAAAGTAGAGTTGACTGCATAGTCGATGGTGTACTACGCTATGGCACGAAAGAAGAAAAAGAAGGTTTCATTCGCATTTTTTACCCTCATTGGGGCAATTGGGCATATTTTTAAATCCCCTGTAGTTTTGTCTTGGGTACTAGCAATTGTGGGCTTAATAACCCTCACAGCTATGAGCGTTCCGAAACTACGTGCAACGCAGCACCCTGCATCTGATTTTACAGTTTCATTTAGTGCGCCACCTATTTGGCTCAACGGGGTGCTACTGCAAGAACTTCAAGATGTAGCCAAACTCCAGCTATCGAAGACTGAAGTAAGCCGAGAAAGCCTCATTCGTACAGCAGATGCTCTCGCTTCGACTGGCTGGTTTCTAGATGTCAGCCAGGTTCGCTGGGTTGACGAGAACGAAGCGGTCATTGACGCTACATTTCTAATTCCGTACGCTAGAGTGCAAGATGGGCTCGGCTCTGTGTATGTTGATGATAGAGGTAGGCGGTTACCCAACAGAAATGGTGAAATAGTAAATCCAAAATACCATTTCATTTCAATCACATCACCCGAATTCGATAGGCCTCAACGCCCCGGTTTACAATGGAACGGCGCTGATGTTGCTGCAGGGCTTGAAGTACTTAAACTTTTGTACAACAAACCATGGGCGACGCAAGTACACGAAATTAGCCTGCTAAAGTGGAATACTTCGAAGACCATACGTTTAGTTTCAGACTCAGCGAGCACTTTCATTTGGGGTTCAGCGCCCGGCAATGAGAGGCCACTTGAGTCACTAGCAACCAAAAAATTAGAGTGGCTTAACTCTATGTTCGAGAGTTCAGGGCGCATTGATTTAGGGTCTACAGCAGAATTTGATTTAACAAATCCAACTAGAGTCTATAGAAACTAACAACTCGCCTTCCTTTTCGTTTATCTTGGGGGCATGCAACACTTGTCGATACCAGCAATTGTATTTGTTTCAGAACTACTTTTAAAGTTGCTGATGATTGCTGTACTTCTATTAAGCAAAAAGAAATCCGACTCTGCAAAAATTGCATGGATGATCTTGATAGTTGCATTGCCATTTGTTGGAACTGCCGTTTATCTACTCATAGGCACTCGGCGTCTTGGAAGCAGAAGAAGAAAGCGTAATAGAGCCATCATGCAAGAAATACCTCAGAATATTTCTTGCCATATCCAAAATCCTAAACTGCACGCTCATACACAAGTTCAGAAATACAAATCCGTTGCACATATTGCTCAAGCAATCGGCGGCTCTGATGTGTTACCTGGAAACAGCGCAAAATTGATTCAAGCGTCCGATGTTTTTATCGAAACTCTTGTGAGCGATATTGCAAACGCAGAAAAACACTGCCATATCCTTTCCTACATCATGCTCAACGATCAAGCTGGAGATGATGTTTCTGCAGCGCTTATTACAGCTGCTGAACGTGGGGTAACATGCCGATTACTTCTTGACTCACTTGGTTCGAAAGAATTTTTACAATCAAGTACATGCGATGAGTTACGCAATGCAGGCGTGCATGTAACGGCAGCCTTACCCGCAAATTTGTTACGTGCTTTTTTTGCTCGTGTCGACTTACGTAACCACCGAAAAATTTCTGTCATAGACAATACTATTGGGTACATGGGTTCTAATAATATTGCAGAAAAAGCATTCGCAATAAAACCAAAATTCGCTCCATGGGTTGACGCCTCTGTAAGATTGAAAGGGCCAATCGTTAGAGAACTCCAGGCGATTTTTGTACAAGATTGGTGTTTAGATACAAACGACGATTTAGATGCAATACTGAAGGAGTCAATCGAAATTGATGAAAAAGGATTACCTGCACAACTAATGCCAACAGGACCCAATAGCAACAATCTTGCACTTAGCCAATTATTGCAAACGACATTCTTTAGTGCTCAGAAAAAACTGGTCATTACCACGCCATATTTTTCGCCAGACGATGCAACTGAATCAGCGCTTCTCATCGCTGCAAAACGCGGAGTTGATACGCACCTTGTGTTACCTGCGAAAAATGATTCAAGGCTAGTTCAAGCTGCAAGCAAAAGCAGGTATGCAATATTGTTACAAGCCGGCGTTCAAATTCATGAATACGAAAAAGGTCTTCTTCATGCAAAAACAATTACTTTCGATAACGAAGTCGCTTTGCTTGGTTCTGCCAATATGGATCGACGTTCGCTTGATCTCAACTTTGAAGTGAGTATGTTGGTGTACGACAGCAACTTTACGAAGGAACTGTTGAATCTTCAAGAATCCTATATGGCTCAATCCAGAAGAGTTCCAGTTGATATTTATAGACAGTGGTCAATACGGCAACGTTTATGGCAAAATGCTGTCAGCCTCATAGCACCGATTTTGTAACAATAGGTAAAATAAATGGCCTATTTGGGCGCTTATGACGAACTTTGAGGGCATACAATCAGAACTATTAGTTAGATTGGCTTTTTTAGAGCCGATATATACCTAACTATGCACCGTAGTATTATCGCAATTCTTTCAATCACTGCTCTTTTAGGCATGAAAACCAACGCACACTCTGAATACATTACTGTCAGCGGTGCAGATGGTACGTACGACCTTCATGCTGGTGAATTTAGCGGTTTGCTAGGTTCGACTGACAACCAGTTTTCAATGAGTGAACTTGATCTTCTTGCTGCGACCTTAAATGGTAACGGAATCGATACTATTGGGCATCTAACGTTCTTTTTGGCAAATACAGACGCTGGAGTCTCTCTTATTGGCTTATTCGATGGCGTAGCTGTTAATGACCCAAACGGTTCGATTTCAAATCATTTCTTAGGTGTTTCTGCAACAACAAGTTCAGATACTGATTGGTTTGCTACGGGTGATACTGGAAGCCAGACTGAGTGGTATGACCTTGGAAATGGTACGCAACTTGTGAACGCATATCTTGGCTGGGACCACGAACAAACTTCAGCTGGCTTTGCATGGGGTGATGTTCAAACAGCGCAGGCAGGAACCGTCACGCTGTACGACATTGACCTTACAGAATTCGCAGGCGAACCAATCCAATTCGTAACCTACGAAGACTCGCACTGGGATGTCGCTGGTACAGCAGATTTTTCCTTGATGAATCAATACGCTTTTTCATACCAGTTCGTCCCCGCGCCCGGAGCCGTTGCATTACTCGCATTAGCTGGCTTCACTGGCACGCGTCGACGTCGCATATAAAACGCAATACTTCTGCAATGAATTATGGGGATTCCGTTACCACAGCCGATGTAATTTCGGATTCTTCGAAATGCAATACTGCATTAATATATGCTGCGACTGCTTCCGATTCTACAGCATTAAATGCTGATTCCTTCACCATGCTTGGCAGAATACGCGCCCATTTCTTCTTCGAATATCGAGTGATTCGTAATGCATTATGGCATTTCGAGCAACCATGCACGTACAAATCTCTACCTAACTCTAGCATTTCAACATTTTGAACTACACCGAGATCGTGAATAGGCGGCGCAACTTTTGCAAAATCCATGCAACTAACCGTACAGAAAGCAACAAAAATAATAAACAGCAGACGCATCAAAAATCGATTCCGAATAATAATCGAACTTGCAAGTCTGGTTCGCTTTGAACGTTTGTTGCTTGGAACAATGGTGAAATTGTAATCCACCAGCCTTCTGATTGCCAAGCAATCGATGGCCCTACATAGACTACATTATCACTTTGTTGGCTCCAACCTGGAAACTCAATTTCCCAAATAGCTTGAATGCCGTATGTTAGATTTGGTTCTGGTGCATACGTTACTGCAATTGCGTTTTCTAACACGCCCTTGTCATCGTCAAGGTGCTGCCCTTCCCATTCAGCCTCGAGCGTACAGTTATATAAAATATTTACTTGATCGAGTTCCATTTCGAACAAGAGTTTACCTTCAAGTTCAAAGAAGTCATCGCCGTATTTGATTTCGCCGTAAAGACCAATTCCAACGTCATCAGGAGTCGGAGCTTGTAACTGCCAAATCGCTTCAACTGCAACATCATGGAAGTATGTATCACTTCCTTCAGAAGTTTTTTTGTAACGCCAGTCTGCAAAATACACTGCCATTTGCAAGTTTTCAGCTGCGCCCCATTCAATTGAATGACGGAATCGAACTTCGCTGTACTCAGAATCGCTTTGTTTATTTGTTTTCCATGTTGTGTATTGTTCATACTCAACTTCGCCAACATTCATAATGTTAGGGCTATACAGCCATGGGGTTTTTCTTGATGAAGCATGCACGAAAGACGTGCATAGAACAGTTGCAAGTACTGCTATATGAGTTGATAATGATGCAAAAGACATGGTAATTCCTTACTTAATGAGGTAAATAACTGCTGAGACTGAGTCTCATTCGCTTAGGTGAGGAATCATACAATCATTCTTCTTGCTCTGCAACCGTTGCACGGCTGATAAAGTGGCAAAAGTGACTATAAAAAATGTAAGGGGTCTGTATCTCCATTTGTTACGATGCTGATATGCAAATCAAACTTACCTTTCATGGCCAATCATGTTTTCAACTCGATGACGGTACGAATAGTCTTTTGATAGACCCCTTCTTCACAGACAATCCCGTAGCTAAAATCTCTGCCTCTGCTGTTGAATGCACGCACATCGCGATCACCCACGGTCATTTCGATCATTTTGCAGATTGCGAAGCTATAGCAAAAGCGAATAATGCCACTGTATTCGCTGCCTACGAGATATGTGAGTATCTTAGTGAACAAGGACATGATATATGTGAACCAGGAAACCCTGGCGGACGAATAGACGCTTCATTTGGAGCGATTTCATTCACCCAAGCATTGCACTCCTCTAGCTACAAAGGGCGCTACATGGGCATGCCCTGTGGACTTATGATTGAATTTGGGGGCGCTATGCTCTACCACGCTGGCGATACTTCGCTGTTCTCCGATATGGAACTTCTCGGGCAAATGTACCAACCCGACATTGCAATGTTTCCAATCGGTGACCGATTTACAATGGGGCCAGAAATGGCCTCTGCTGCTGCTGAAATGATTGGCGCTGGCACTTCCATACCGATGCATTACAACACATGGCCACCCATCGAAGTTGACGTCGCTCGATTTGCTCCAAGAGACATGGACGTCATGGTGATGGAACCCGGAGACAGTGTCGATGTAACACCCGAAGATTCAGCCGAATGACAACTGCAGACTTCATTCTCAGGGGTGGGCAAGTAATACATGTGCAATCACGCTCGATAGAGTGTGTTGATGTTTGCATTAAGGACGGAAAATTTATAGAAGGTGCTACAGATGCAAACGAAGTAATAGAACTTCATGGTTCGTTTGTAGCGCCGGGATTTATCGATGCACACATGCATGTTGAATCCACAATGCTTCCACCTACTTCGTTTGCCACACTCGCCCTACCCCGCGGCACCACTTCGGCAATTTTTGACCCCCACGAAATTGCAAATGTGCTGGGTATCACCGGCATACAACTCATCTTAGATGACGCTAAACATATCCCCTTCGATGCATTCTTCGCAGCGAGTTCTTGCGTACCTGCATCACCGCTTGAAACAAGTGGAGCAACACTTTTAGCAGACGATTTAGAACCATTGTTTGAAGACGAAAGAGTAATTGCACTTGCAGAAATGATGAATTACCCTGGGGTCATTCACGATGACCCAGAAGTACATAAAAAAATCAAAATGGGTTTACGCCACGGCAAAGTAGACGGACACTGTCCAGGTGTAACCGGTCAAGATTTACTGAAATATATTGCAGCGGGAATTTCGAGCGATCATGAAAGCACAACTGCCAAAGAAGCGCAAGAAAAACTTGACGCTGGAATGCAAATTTATATTCGCGAAGGCAGTGCAGCAAAAAATTTAGAAGCACTGTTGCCCATCGTAACACCAGAGAATGCACACAAAATTTGTTTCTGCACTGACGATAGACACCCTGCTGATTTAGTACGCGAAGGACATATCGACAATATCGTCCGCAAATCCATCGCCCTGGGGTTAGACCCCATCCTTGCAATCTGCATAGCGACAAAGCATGTTGCAGACCATTACGAACTTTCTTCAATTGGCGCGATTGAAGATGGCAAGTGGGCAAACTTTATTGTGTTCGACAATTTGCAAGCACCAAACCCAAAACAAACTTGGCACCACGGAAATCTTGTTGCCCAAGATGGAAAAACTATTACTCAATTCAAATCAGACACCGATTGGAGCATCGCTAAGAATAGCGTGCATGTGCCGCCCACAATTACAATAGAATCCTTTGCTATCAATCCAACCAGCGAACTCATCCGAGTGATTGGTCTTATCCCAGGGCAACTATTTACTGAAGAACTTCATCTTGCTATCACCGATGAAGACGTTCTTAAAATGGCTGTTATCGAACGCCATCACAACACAGGCAATATTGGGCTTGGATTCGTCAGAGGGTTTGCATTCAAGGGTGGTGCAATAGCTTCAACAGTAGGGCATGATGCGCACAACATCGCTGTTGTGGGTGATAACGATAAGGATATGTTCATCGCAATGCAAACTCTACAGGCCACAGGAGGTGGCCAATGTGTTGTTGCAAATGGGAACGTTTTAGCGATACTGCCGTTACCCATTGCGGGCTTGATGTCAGATGCGCCACCTTCAGAAGTAATCAAACAACAATCACAAGTTCTAAAAGCCATTGCATCGCTTGGGTGCCCACTTAACGACCCATTTATGCCCCTCAGTTTTCTTCCACTATCCGTCATCCCAAAGCTCAAACTCAGCGATTTAGGTCTTGTTGATGTTGATCTATTTGCTATTGTGCCACTTGAAGTATGCCCTACTTAAAGTCTCATCTTCAACATGATTTTACACGCACAAAATCACTAGCTCGCGTTGGTACTGTTGCCAATCTCTCTTGCAATTGGTACCGTTCTCTGTAGATGGCTAAAAGAAACAAACTCCCCATGAAAATTGCACTTGTAAGTTGCGACGAATTGCCTGGTTGGGAAATTGACGACCAACCACTAATAAGTGCACTAGAAGCGAGGGGTGCAACTGTGCACCGCCCATCTTGGACATCAGATGTTGACTGGAATCAATTTGACCTCTCTGTCATACGCACAACATGGGATTACCATTCAAGAAAAGATACATTTGTAGCGTGGTGCAAAACTGTTCCAAGACTTTTAAACGACGTCTCAATTGTTGAATGGAACACACACAAATCGTATTTGCGGGAACTCGAACAACACGGTGTTGCCATTGCTCCTACCGTCTGGATTGAAGCGGGCAAAAAAGTTTGCATACAGAAAAGCATGCAAACGCTTGGAGTAACGAAGGGCTTTATAAAACCACAAGTGGGCGCCTGTGCTTCTGACACTCTTCGGTTTACTGAAGAAGAGTATCAAAAAGCCCAACGCTTCTTAGATTCTAATAGTCACCAAGACATGATGGTACAACCATATTTAAAAGCGGTAGAAACAGAAGGTGAACTCAGCGCTATTTTTATTGGCGATCAATTCACACATGGAGTTCAAAAAATTCCAGTCCCTGGAGATTACCGTGTGCAAGATGATTTTGGAGCGAGCGATGTACCGTTCGAATTTTCTAGCGATGAGATTCAAATGATGAAACAAGTTTTGCGTTTCGTACCGAATCATGAAGCACTGCTCTATTCTCGGTTTGATTATCTTCGTGATGCGAATGGCGATTTACTCCTCAACGAGCTTGAATTAGTAGAGCCTTCGCTTTTCTTTAGACATTGCTCATATTCAGCTGTATTGCTTGCAGATGCCATCCTCAAAAGGGCTATGATGTCATGAATGAAAAAAGTACTCTTACTTTTGATTGCCATCGTTTTCGTTAGCTGTAGTTCGGCTGACGAACAACCTGCTGCCCAAGCTAGAGAACTTACAGTGGATGGATATACATTTAAAATGATGCCAGTATCGTCTGGTAACGGCAATTTCTTGATTTCACGAACCGAAGTGCCTTGGGAGATGTATGACTCCTTCGTGCAGTTTATAAATAGTACAGAAAATCAATACGCGGTCGATGCAGTCACAGGACCAACACCTGCATACGCAACAGTCGATCGTGGCTTTGGCAGAGGTGGCTATCCAGCAATCTCGATGTCAGCAAAGGCAGCAGACTCTTTTTGTAGTTGGTTATCATCAAAAACAGAAACCACTTTTACAATTCCTACAATTGAACAATGGAACTTAGCAAATGTAGGTGGTGGTGGCGCCTGGCATAAATGGAATGCTGATAAAACTACGCATCCGATAGCAACAACTGAGCCGAACACGCTTGGTGTGTACGACATGCGAGGGAATGTTGGCGAATGGGTTTCCACTCCAGAAGGACCTAGAGTCATCGGTGGAAGTTTTAGAACACCAGCAGAAGAATTAGGGCCAAAATCACTTTTAACCAGAGATAAAAGTTGGAATACAACTGACCCTCAATTACCTAGAAGCCCATGGTGGCTCGCAGATGCAGACTATGTCGGCTTGCGAGTTGTCATCAACGAAGGAAATAGCAATGAATGAAGTAACACGAAGAGAATTTGTAAAAGCAGCAAGCGCAGTAACAGCTGTGGGCGCGACAACATTACCAGCGTGGGCGGTTCAAGAAAATAGAGACCCCATTAAAATTGGCTTCATTGGTTGCGGTGGGCGTGGAACAGGTGCTGCAAACCAAGCATTGAACGCAAACGAAAACGCAGTAATCTGGGCGATGGGCGATGCCTTTGAAGACCGACTAACAAGTAGTCAAAAAGCACTTCTTGACGAGCAAGGCAGTCGAGCAGTAATCCCAAAAGAACGTCAATTCGTTGGCTTCGATGCATACCAAAAAGTTATTGACTCTGGTGTTGATATGGTCATCCTTACAACTCCCCCTCACTTTAGACCCGCGCACATTGCTGCAGCAGTCAAAGCGAAGAAACATGTCTTCTGCGAAAAACCGATGGCTGTTGATGGAAGTGGTGTCCGCAGCGTTATGGAATCTACAAAACTTGCAAAGGAAAACGGCACGAACCTCATGTCTGGTTTCTGTTGGCGATACAACTTACCGATTCGCGCGGCATTCAAACAACTACATAACGGCGCAATCGGCGATGTACGTTCGTACTTCGCTACATACTATTCAGCTCCACTATGGACAAAGCCTCGTAAAGAAAATTGGAGCGACATTGAATGGCAAATGCGAAACTGGGTACACTTCGACTGGCTATCAGGCGATCACATTGTGGAACAAGCCTGCCACTCGGTTGACAAAATTAATTGGGCATTCCAAAACGAAACACCAATAAGCGCAACCGCAGTCGGCGGTCGTGAAATGCATGAAAGATTAGAAACAGGAAACGTATTTGACCACTTTGGAGTTGTTTACGAATACTCAGATGGCAGACGAGCACACTTGCACTGCAGACAAATGCCATTTAGTTACAACGACAATAACGATTACATAACCGGTGCAACAGGCACATGCACCGTGAACGGTTGGTCAGGCGCTCCTAAATTCACTGGTTCTTCTGACTTTACATACAATGGCGAAAAACCAAACATGTATCAAGTGGAGCACAACGAACTGCAAGAAGCTATTCGCGGTGATCGGCCCACTGTAAACGATGGCGATTTCATGGCGCAATCAACAATGATGGCAATTATGGGACGCGAAGCTGCGTACACTGGCCAGAAAGTTTCATTCAACGATGCACTCAACGCAACAACAGTTCTTGGTCCAAAAGAATATGCGTTTGCAGATTTTGAACTTCCTGCAGTAGCGCAACCTGGTGCAACGAAACTGAATCGATAAGCTACTCTATTTCGAGCGAATAACGAGCAGGTGCTTTCTAAGCACCTGCTTTTGTTTTGTTCGGATACAGAAGCAAAAAGAGAACTAGGCAAACGACGGCGCCCCACATAGGCCAACCAAAGAGTTGCTCATACTGCATTGTGCCATCTACTGTTGCAAGTCCAGCAACTTGGCCAGCAATCAAACTTCCAACAACGATTCCGATACCAATAATGACAAGGTTAAACAAGTTTTGACCACTTGCTTTCACATCAGGTGTCATTTCTTCATCCACAACCATAAACGCTACAAAGATAAAGCAACCGAAGCAGAGGCCGTGAAGCAAAATGCCTGCGATTACCATGCCTAATTGCGCGTCTGTTGAAGTGCCTACTACAGTACCAACAGTTGAGAATAAGAAGAAGCGAATCGCATATGCAGCAAGACCAATTGAAAGAAGTGCCTTGCGGCTGAATTTCACTGCCAGAATTGGCATGAATGCAAGGACTGCTATTTCAGACATTTGCCCTAATGTCATTAAACCCCCACCACCAACACCAAAGATGCTGTTAAACCACGCTGCGAGACTATCGCCTGCACCTGCTTGTACTTGTTGTACGAACGGGGCAGTATGTACAAAATAAAACTGATGAATACAACTTACAGGCACTGCTAAAAGGAACAGGGTAACAAGCGGCTGCATACGGATCTCTAAAATTGCTTTCTTCGTTGCGTTTGTTTTTTCTGTCTTATTAGGAGGTGTCGCTGGCAATGTAAAGCAATACAGACCCATGACAATTCCAAGAACTGCGCTCAGTTTAAATGCCATGACGATTCCAGCATTCTGTGTTGCGATTACTGCAGATTTTGCTTCAGCTAATGCTTCTCCAGTAAGAGCGGGATCAATTGCAGGCGTATAGGAATGCAATAGGAATTGCCCAATACCAATGCCAACTGCAATCCATCCAACAGTACCCCACAAACGTATTTTTCCAAAATCGCGGTCCCTATTAGGAAGATGATGGAAAGAAAGTGAATTTGTAAGTGCAAGCGTGGGAGCGTAAATCAGTGAATAGATTAATGAGAACACCAGAAAGAGGGCATAACTATCCATCCATGAGAGTTGCCAAATTAAAATGCCACCAAGGATGTGGCAGATACCCAAAAACTTTTCTGTGTTGATATACCGGTCAGCAAGTTGTCCTGCGATAAATGGCCCAAGAATTGCGCCAATGCCACCAACCATAAAAATCTCGCCAATTCGAGCACCTTCAAATCCTAGGTGGCCCGACAAATAGTTCCATAACAAAGGAAGCCAAGCTCCCCAAATTGCGTATTGCAAAAACATCATGACTGAAAGTCGTGGTAACAAGAACGCTGATTTAGTTTGGTTGTCCATGATTCTATTGTAATCACAGACAGCTCTTCCCGTATAGCCTTACCGTTATTTATTAAAACTCCGCTTGCGATTACCGCCCTTGCCTTTTGATTTCCCTTTTGAGAATTTAGGGCGCGAAGCTGTATTCTTGACAACAGAAATAGCTAACTTTTGTCCGCCAACTGTAGTATTCTTTAAGTCATTGAAAATCTCTTTTGGCATTCCGAAAGGTAATTCAATAAAACTAAATTGGTCATGTAACTCTATACGCCCAATCTCTTTATCCGATAATCCAGCAACGCTCGAAACAGCACCAACAATGTTCGCTGGCTTTGCACCATGAGCCTTACCAACAGATATGTGGTATCGCTCCATACCTTGCGTCACTGGTTCGCTGCTCTGATTGCGATCTTTACGCTCACCACGTTCGCCCCGGTCGCCACGATCACCACGGTCACGTCGTTCACGCTTCTCACCTCGATCTCGGCGGTCACCGCGATTACCACGATCACCACGGTCACCACGGTCAAATTGTTCGAATTTTACTTTTTCCTCTGCTCGTAGAACGAGAGGCGAATCGCCTTGCGCCATAGTTGCAAGCGCGACAGCAATTTCAATTGCAGAAACATCGTGCTCGATTGCGTACGACTCTACTAGTTCGGCGAAAATTTTATTGTCTTCGCCATTAGCAAGAACATCTGTAATTTTTTGCTTGAATTTATCGACTCTGCGTTCATTCACATGCGCGTGACTTGGTAAATCCATCCGTTCGATTTTTTGACGTGTTGCTTTTTCAATGGAACGAAGCATACGTTTTTCACGTGGGGAAATGAATAGAATCGCATCCCCTTCTCTACCAGCCCTTGCAGTTCGGCCAATACGGTGAACATATGATTCTGTATCGTGCGGCACATCGTAGTTAATAACGTGACTAATTCGTGGAACATCAAGACCCCGAGCAGCAACATCTGTTGCAATCAGTATGTCAAGTTTTGCAGATTTTAGTTTGTTCACAGTAGTTTCACGTAAAGATTGAGGCATGTCACCATTCAATGCTTCTGCTGCAAAACCTCGCGCTGCGAGTTTATCCGCAAGCGAAGTGGTCATCATTTTCGTTCTCGCAAAAATGATTATGCCATCAGTATCTTCAACTTCAAGAATACGCGTAAGGGCATCGAGTTTGTGCATGCCACTTACCATCCAGTAACGTTGGCGCACAGTTGAAACTGTTGCGCTTTTGTCTTGAATTTGAATAACAGCAGGATCTTTCAAATATTGTTTCGCAATTTTTGCGATTTGCTTTGGCATAGTTGCGGAGAACAGCGCAGTTTGATGATCGTTCGGAATTTGTTCTAGTACCCATTCCACGTCGTCAATGAAACCCATGCGGAGCATTTCGTCAGCTTCGTCAAGCACAAGGCATTGCAAGTTATCTAAATTGATACTGCCTTTACGCATGTGGTCCATAACGCGACCCGGGGTTCCAACAACTACATGTACGCCTCTGTCGAGAGCTCTAAACTGGACACGGTAATCTTGACCGCCGTAAATTGGAACAATATGAAAACCATTCATTTTCCCAGCGTATTTTTGAAACGCTTCAGAAACCTGAATAGCCAATTCGCGTGTAGGTGCAAGCACAAGAATTTGAGGACTTCGCTTCTTCAAATCAATATTTGAAAGCAACGGAAGTGCAAAAGCAGCTGTCTTGCCAGATCCTGTTTGTGCCTGTCCAAGAATATCCCTACCCTCAAGAAGTGGAGGTATGGCTTCCGCTTGAATTGGTGAAGGTGATTCATACCCTAGCTCGGTTACTGTTTGAAGTAACGCGTTATCAAGCCCAAATGAATCGAAAGTAATAGTTTGTGTATCTGATGACATAGATAAACCTTTATAAAAGCGGAACATGGCATTCTACCATAAGTTTCGTAAAACTTAGTTTACGGGGTTATCGACCATTCGATTCCGCCTTGAACATGCTGAAGAAACAAGGGCTCCTGCCAGGCTGCTTTTGTGTGCCCACCGCCTGTATAGAAGGTTTTTCCTTCTTTTACCGCCCTGCACCAAGCAATTGGCCGGCGACCATCTTTGTCCTCAATCATCAAAAGAACTTTCACATTTTCTGGAATTCTGTTGTAAATGTACCATTCGTCCACTCGTGACCATTCTGAAGGCAAATGCGACGTTGAAAGATGACATTCGTCGACCACTTCTACAACCAATGGTTTTACGGGATCATGCCGAACAAACGTTGCTCCCAACAGAGTGTCTGCAAACCAATCCCATTCTTCTTCTGTGTTTGCCGCTGCGTGAATCCCAACGAAACCACCACCATGTTCTACAAAATTCTTCAGATGAGCCTGCTCGTCATCGTTCA